>ERZ791922.33-NODE-33-length-138340-cov-3.975919_pt1 | contig 138340 bp, 128 predicted proteins | sample MGYA00510134_ERZ791922 | MGnify/ENA primary metagenome ERZ791922 (study PRJEB30046, sample SAMN00792101) | human gut metagenome | study: EMG produced TPA metagenomics assembly of the A metagenome-wide association study of gut microbiota in type 2... | reverse complement strand
TCAACGCAGAAAAAGGTTTTGGTTTTATTACAGCAGATAACGGAAATGACGTATTTGTTCATTTTTCAGCGATCCAAGGAGATGGTTTCAAATCATTAGAAGAAGGTCAAGCTGTTGGTTTCGATATTGAAAAAGGTAACAGAGGCGAACAAGCTACTAATGTAATAAGATTATAATTGCTTAATCTAAAAACATAAAATAAAAATATAAAATAAAAACATACAAGAAATAGGAGATAATTATGAATACAGGTATTGTAAAATGGTTCAACGCAGAAAAAGGTTTTGGTTTTATTACAGCAGATAACGGAAATGACGTATTCGTTCATTTTTCAGCGATCCAAGGAGATGGTTTTAAATCTTTAGAAGAAGGTCAGTCTGTAAGTTTTGATATTGAAAAAGGTAACAGAGGCGAACAAGCTACTAACGTAATAAGATTATAATCAACGAGATAGGAAGGTGCTGTCGTATTATAAACAGAACCGCTATCCGTCATAAATGAAAAATATAAAGATTTTCTATCCAGCAGGTTTTCTTGCTGGATATTTTTATGCTTCAAATAAATACTTTTTATGTATTCTACTGGGGTTAATGCGGTTAGATTTAGTACGAGTTCTTGAAAAAACAAAGCAGTGAAAAAATGAAGCAAAAAACAATATAGCCAAAACAATATAGTAAAAAAACAGGAGTAACTTTGATTTATTAATCAGAGTTACTCCTGAGTGTTTTTAATCAGAATTGTTATACAATAAACTTAAACAAAACTCATCCTATGCTTTTATCTAAGCAAAAAACGAAATAATCAATGCTCCAACAAATCCGGTTGCTCCAACAATCGTCTCCATCATGGTCCAAGACTTTAAGGTAGTCTTTTCATCGACTTGAAGTAAGGACTTCACAAGCCAGAATCCAGAGTCATTAAAGTGGCTCATTACTGTGGCACCACCAGCGATTGCTGCGGTTACACAGGCAAGATAGAGTGGTGAAAGAGAAGCAATTTCAGGCATGGAAGAGATAATTCCAGCAGCCATTGTCATCGCTACGGTAGCGGAACCAACGGAGATACGAACAAGAGCGGCTACTACGAAAGCGATAATAACAAGTGGAAGAGCGCTCTTAGCAACTGCATTACCAATAACGTCTCCAAGACCGGAGTCTTGAAGGATGTATCTTAAAACACCACCACAAGCAGTAACTAAAAGAATCATACCAGTTGGTTCTAAGGACTTTGTCATAACCTTTTCAAGTTCTTCTCTGGAATATCCATGCTTAATTCCGAGGATAACCATAGCAGCAATGGTTGCAATCGTTAAGGCGATAAATGGTTCGCCTAAAAAGGCAAGAACAGGCTTTATGCTAACTAAGAATTGTGCAGGTGTTTCCATGCTGTTAATAATAGCACCAGCTACAGTGTTAGTAAGAATTAATAATAATGGAATTAAGATAATACCAACAACTGTTGCAAACTTTGGAAGTTTGCTCTCGTCATAATCAGGTGTATCTTCTAAGTTTCTTGGTAGTGGTACATGAATCTTAGTTCCGATATACTTACCAAAGACCGGACCCGCAAGGATCATGGCGGCGGCACCAACAATCACACCAACGATAATAACATAACTTAAATCAACACCAAGCATATTTGCAACTAGAATTGGACCTGGAGTTGGTGGAATAAAGGCATGACCAACTGCAAGACCAGCAAGTAATGGAATTGCATAAAATAAAGTGGATTTCTTTGTACGTTTTGCTAAACCAAAAGCAAGTGGAATTAAGATAATTAAACCGGCGTCAAAGAAAACTGGCATGGAGATAACTAAACCTGTAATACCAAGAGCCCAAGCAGCTTTGTTATCACCAAATTTATTAACGAGGGTTAAAGCAATACGTTGTGCACCACCTGATATTTCTAAGATGGCACCAAACATAGAGCCAAGACCAACTAATAATGCGATACCTTTTAAGGTGTTCCCCATTCCAGTACCGATAGAGCCAATAATAGCTTCGGTAGACATTCCTGCGCCGATACCGATCACAATAGCGCTGATTAGGATAGATAGAATAGGGTGAAGTTTAACATAAATAATTAAAAATAATAAGATTGCCATACCAATGAGTGCGGAAGCAATGAGTCGACCGGCACCTACATTTGGGGTCACTTCAGTTGCAGCTAGAAATAAGTTACTGCCTGTAAGGATAGTATTGATACCCATGTGATGTCTCCTTTTTGTTTTGATATTGAGTCAAATAAGTTACTGCATATATCCACCCTTCATTGGGGAAACAGCATGTTCAGAGAAGAATTTTAAGATGCCTTTTTCATATTTGGGCTCTGGTTTCTTCCAAAGTTTCTTTCTTTCCTCTAATACTTTTCTGATTTCTTCTTCGGATTTTAATTCGCCATGAATACCGGCAATTCGTAAAATACGTTCTTTGATATTAATTTCAATGATGTCGTTCTCTTCAACTAATGCAATTGGGCCACCCTCCGCTGCTTCCGGAGATACATGTCCGATGGCAGGGCCTTTGGAAGCACCTGAAAATCGTCCATCGGTAATCAGTGCAATGGATTTTCCGAGTTCTTCATCCGAAGCAATCGCTTCCGTGGTGTAAAACATTTCTGGCATACCACTTCCTTTTGGACCTTCGTAGCGGATGAATACGGCATCCCCTGGTTTAATGCGTTTCTCAAGAACAGCAGCTATCGCATCCTCTTCACAATCAAATGGCCTAGCGCGAAGTACTGCCTGATGCATTTCCTTTGGTACGGCAGAATGCTTTACCACAGCTCCTTCTGGTGCGAGGTTTCCACGTAAGATTGCGATGGTTCCATCGTCTCCAATTGGTTCTTCAAAGCTACGTATCACGTCGGTACGTTTCAAACCGACTTTCTTTAAATACTCATCACACTTTTCATAGTATCCGGATTTCTTTAAATCTTCTAAGTTCTCACCGAGAGTTTTTCCTGTAACCGTCATTACATCTAGGTGAAGCATTCCCTTTATTTCTTCCATAATGCGTGGAACACCGCCTGCATAGTAAAAATACTGTGCTGGCCATTTACCGGCAGGGCGAATATCAAGCAAATAATGTGCGCCACGATGCTTTTGATCAAAAGTATCCGCATCGAGTTCTATACCAAATTCCTGTGCAATTGCTGGAATATGAAGTAAGGAATTAGTTGAACCAGAAATAGCTGCATGAACAATAATTGCATTTTCGAAGGACTTCATAGTAACGATGTCAGATGCTTTGATGCCTTTCCTTGCGAGTTCTACTGCTTGAATTCCTGCTTTTCTTGCAACTTCTTTTAAATCTTCACAGGTTGCTGGCATTAATGCGCTACCAGGAAGCATAAGGCCCATAGCCTCAGCCATAATCTGCATGGTAGAAGCGGTACCCATAAATGAACATGCGCCACAGGAAGGGCAAGCATTGTGTTTATAATAAGTTAGTTGCTCCTCTGTAATCTCTCCACGCTTGCACATAGCACTGTATTTTCCGATTTGTTCGAGTGTGAGTAAATCAGGGCCGGCATCCATCACACCGCCAGTCACCATGATGGATGGAATATCAAGTCTTCCGATTGCCATTAACTGTGCAGGGACTGCTTTATCACAGCTTGCAATAAATACACCTGCATCAAAGGTTGTAGCATTCGCATGAATTTCAATTAAGTTGGCAATAGTGTCACGAGACGCTAGGGAATAATTAATTCCATCATGTCCTTGTGCCATACCATCACAGATATCAGTCGCAAAGTATCTCGCTGCTTTACCACCGCTTTGATTCACTCCATCAACGGCTTCATTAACAAAAGTTAATAGGTGAGCGCTGCCTGGATGGCTGTCTCCAAATGTACTTTCGACAATGATCTGTGGCTTTTCTAAATCATTTGCGGTCCAACCCATTCCCATGCGTAGGGGATCCATCTCGGGAGCAATGGCGCGGACTTCTTGGCTTTTAAGTTTCATATACCCATTCCTTTCTGTGTGACAATAAATAAATATGTCTGATGACTATTTGAAAAAATCTTGCATACTTCGTTATGTTTCTATTGTAAAATACTGAATAGTTGTCTGATGACTTTCTAGTAATAATGTAACATGTCACAAGAGAGATGTCAATTTGTTTCGTTAAATTTGTGATTATGTATAAAAATATAAATAATATTTGTTTAAAATAGTAAATAGAATTAGAAAAAGTATACAGTTTCAATTAAAAAGCATAAAGAGATAAGACATCTGATGGCCAAGATAGACGTATGATGTCTATTAAGACAACTGATTATTACTTAAGAGTTTTGAAGACCACTAAGACATCTGATCATTACTTAAGTGCTACAAAGACCACCAAGACATCTACCAGAGCCAAATTTCAAATTAAAAGTAGAATCATTATGGATTATGATAATTCGATTGGATAAGAGAAATACTTATGATAGGACTGAAAAACAGTGATAAAAAATACTGCAAGAGAAAATTTCACTTGCAGTACACGATACGATAATTATATGAAGTTGTAGTAACACTAGAGTTGATTTATTGTAATAAATATTGGTGTATTATTTCGACAGATTATGATTGTTCTGACTCAAACTCCTTTTTTAATTGAGTTATCATATTTCGATTATATAAAAGGTGCATCGTCATTGCGTACTTCGCACCGGCAGAATCATGATTACTGATTGCCTCGAATACTTGCCTGTGAGTTAAAATTGTCTCAGGAAGTAATTTTCTGTGTGTAATATTTCCAAACATGGCGACAGAAGAATTAATCATTGGAACCAATGTTTCCACAACGAGATTTTTACTGCATTTTGCAATGCAGGCATGATATTTAATATCCTCTTCGATGTGGTCTTGTCCTTCCTTAATTTTTTGTTCAACCTTTTCACACTGAATGCGAAGAGCTTCAATGTCTTCTTTTGTGGCATTTTCAGCTGCGTGAGATGCTATCTCGGGTTCGATCATAAGACGTACCGAAAGAAGGTCTAAGGCTAGTTTGTATCGGTCTGATATTAAGGAAAGACCTAGAGGATCATTTTTTTGTTCAGATCGTTCGCAAACAAAGGTACCAGCACCCCTTCGTACTTCAAGAATACCTTTGGAAGACAGGGATTTTATCACTTCTCGGATGGTACTTCTTCCAACGCAAAAGGTTTCTGCGAGATGAAATTCATTCGGAAGTTTGTCACCTGGCTTTAACTTATGATCTACAATGTAGCTAATAATATTATCTGCAACACGTTCTGTGAGAGTCTTATCTCCCAGATTTTCATACTGATACATGGAAAGCTTTCCTTTCTTTTAATTACAAATATAAACTATAATTAAGTATAATGGAAAGCCAAAAGAAATGCAATCTTTGGAATGTGATACCATGTGTACTACATTAAAAGGTAAATAGATTACTATTCCATGTTTTGACATGATATAGTATAATATGAATCAAAATTTATTATTTGGAGGTTTTTATGGACTTAGACCCTGACCCCGACGCGGGTAACATTATGCTTCAATTAAGCATTCTTATTCTATTAACATTAGTGAATGCATTTTTTGCCGGTGCTGAGATGGCAGTAGTTTCCGTCAACAAGAACAAGATGAAGATGTTGGCAGACTCAGGCAACAAACGTGCAAAGCTAATTGTATCTTTATTTGATGACTCTACCAAATTCTTATCAACGATTCAGGTAGCAATTACATTAGCAGGTTTTTTCTCAAGTGCATCTGCAGCAACTGGTATTTCAAAGGTGCTTGGGGCTTATATGGAATCGTTATCGATCCCATATAGCCAAACGATAGCTATGGTTTTAGTTACTATCTTATTATCTTATTTTACCCTTGTTTTCGGTGAATTGGTACCAAAGAGAGTTGCGTTACTAAATGCAGAAGGCTTTAGTTTATTTGTGGTAAAGCCAATCATTGCGATATCTAAATTTATGTCACCATTTATACGGTTACTATCACTTTCTACGAACGGCGTCCTACACATACTCGGTTTTCATAAGCAAGAGGTAGAAGAGGTCGTAACAGAAGAAGAAATTTTGGCTATGTTGACTTCTGGTAGTGAAAAAGGTGTCTTTCATGAATTAGAAACAGAAATGATTAGTGGAGTATTCTCCTTTACCAACAAAACTGCTAGAGAAATTATGGTTCCGAGAAAAGATGTATTTGCCATCGATATTAATGTTCCTATGGAGGAGCAATTGGATGGTATCTTTGAATCTAGATATTCTAGAATTCCAGTTTTTGATGGAAACAAAGATAATATTATTGGTATACTTAACATAAAAGAATGTCTTCCTTCATGGAAACAACATAGTTTTTTACCAAAAGATGTAAGAAGACTCATGAGAAAGCCGCATTATGTAAATGATACCAAGTCAGTAGTCTCTCTGTTCCAGGAATTACAAAAAGATAAGAATCGTATGGCGATACTAATTGATGAGTATGGAGGATTTCTTGGTATCGTTACCATGGAAGATATAGTGGAAGAAATCGTCGGAGATATTGATGATGGACATAATGATGTTGATTTTGTAGAAGTGAAAGAAAATGAGTACCTTGTTAGTGGTGCGATGACTATAGATGATGTTAACAACGAACTTTTGATTGATCTTAAAAAAGGAAAATCAGAAACACTATCAGGATTTTTTATTGAACAGTTAGGATATATTCCAGAAGAACAAGATAGAACCATGATTAAGGTGAACAACATTACCTTACGTATCCATGAAGTAGAGGGAAAGAGAATTAGTAAAATACTTGTACAAATCGATCAGGAGATAACCAGTTAAAAAACACTAGGTGAGCAAATAGTAGAGAGTAGCAAATTCTAAATGATTTTGTTGCTCTCGTTTTTTATAAGATTACTAATATACTAACAGAGATACGATGTGTCCAAAACCGATTTTTATCATTACTAATTTCTATTATGATGATACGCAGAATATGAATAAACTTTTGGTTACGATTAACAAACAATGATAGACAGCCTTCTACTCTGTAGTATAATGAGAAAGAAGCAAATACCTTATAGAAACGTCACGAAAGAAGGAGAATTATATGGAGAGAATAGAGCAAGTTAAGGAATATTATCCTTGCCTTGAGAGTATGAAAAGAAAGTTTGATCGATTTGCTAGAAAAGATGCATTTACTGCAAAGACCAAAGAAGAATATGAAACTTGGGCATTAAGAGCACGAAATCAATTATTCGAGTTGTTTGGTATGGACAAGATGGAAACTTGTGAAAATAACGTTCTAAGTCTTTATGTGAAAGAATTAGATCATGGTAGGAAGAGAGAAAAAATTCTAATTCAAGTAGAGCCTGAGGTGTACATGCCTTGCTATATACTTTACCCAAACGAAACGGAACAAAAGTATGTAGATAGTGGAATAAAAAAGCCCGCCTGCGCTATTGCAGCCCATGGTCATCAAGGCGGTGGGAAAGAATCTATTGCAGGAAGAAACGAGATACCTGCTATTAAGGCTTCCATCGATAAATTTGAGTATGATTATGGATTAGAATTATGTAAAAAGGGATATATTACCTTCTGTCCGGATGCCAGAGGGTATGCAGAGCGAAGAGAAGCAGCATTTCAAAAGGATGAGGAGCAACAGTACCTTTCTGGAACTTGTTTTCATCTTTCTCATATGGCGGAGCCTCTTGGGATGACAGTAATGGGTATGCTCGTATGGGATTTAATGCGTCTCGTAGACTATATTTATGAACGTGGAGATCTTGATGTCTCTGAATTAGCCTGCATCGGATTTTCTGGTGGTGGTATGCAGACCTTAATGACAGCAGCATTAGATGTAAGGTTAAAAAGACTATTGATTAGTGGTTATTTTTATGGTTATAAAGATTCCTTATTATTATTAAATGGTAATTGCAATTGTAATTATGTACCACATCTTTGGGAACATTATGATATGGGTGATATTGGAGCATTGTTAGCACCTAGAGAGGTAATCTTTCAATCATGTCGTGAAGATCATTTAAATGGTCCAAGGGGGCTTAGTAATGTTTATGAGCAACTAGAGATAGTAAAAGAGGCATATCGTTGTTTTGATGCCTTAGACAAGATAAGTCATGACATTTGTGAAGGCGGTCATTGTTTTCATAAAGAAATATTATACAGATTTTAGAAATAATACTTCCAATAATTACAATCTTTATGGAGTTTTTCTATTGAATTACAGGAAAACAAAATGTTATAATCAAGTAATCTTTTTTTAGTTCGGCAGTAACATAAGAGTTTGTCATATACATTCAGGAAGGAAACTAGCAGGAAGAGACACCGACGGAACCATTTATAAAACGTGGCATAGGATATAGTGACCCCTTTTATGCTTTGACGAGATACAGACAATCATTTTTTCGATTTGCTAGAAAGTCAATCTCTTAAGTGGTGGTTGATTAACTTAAGAAGCGGAGAAAAGATACCTTAATGCACATAGAAATCAATCAGTGCAGGCTGAGAAAAGAATCTTCTTATAAAGGGAGGAATAAGTATGGAGTTAAAGAAGGAAGAGTTTAAAAGAGATGTTGAGAATTACTTAAAAACACTTTTCCGTAGAAATGTAAAGGAAGCTACGAAGCAGCAGTTATTTCAAGCGGTATCCTATGCGGTGAAAGATATAATCGTAGAACAATGGATGGAAACTCATAGGAAATTTGAGGAGCAGGATGTAAAAACTGTCTACTATCTCTCCATGGAATTTCTAATGGGGCGTGCACTTGGAAATAACATCATCAACTTAAAGGCAGATAAGGTAGTTCATGAAGCTTTGGAAGAAATGGGGATAGATCTTAACATCATTGAAGATCAGGAGCCAGATGCAGCATTAGGAAATGGTGGACTTGGGAGACTTGCTGCATGTTTTTTAGAATCCTTAGCAAGTTTAAATTATCCAGCTTACGGTTGTGGCATTCGTTATAAATACGGCATGTTTGAGCAAAAGATTGAAGATGGATTTCAGGTAGAAGTTCCTGACTTGTGGTTAAAAGATGGAAATCCTTTTGAGATGAAACGAGCAGAATATGCACAAGAAGTGAAGTTTGGTGGCTATGTGCGTATGATAAAGGATGAAAATGGTAGGGAATGTTTTGTTCAGGAAAACTATCAATCTGTTCGAGCTGTTCCTTACGATATACCAGTAGTGGGTTATGGGAACCGTATGGTAAATACCTTAAGAATATGGGATGCGGAAGCAATCAATACGTTTAACCTTGATTCTTTTGACAAGGGAGATTACCAAAAGGCAGTGGAACAGGAAAATCTTGCAAGAACCATCTGTGAAGTATTGTACCCAAATGATAATCATTATGCAGGAAAAGAGCTAAGATTAAAGCAACAGTATTTCTTTGTATCCGCAAGTCTTCAACGAGCTGTTGCAAAATATAGTAAGAATCATAGTGATATTCGAAAACTCTATGAGAAGGTATGCTTCCAGCTTAATGATACGCATCCTACCGTAACGATACCCGAGCTCATGAGAATCTTAATGGATGATTACTATTTAACTTGGGAGGAAGCTTGGGAGGTCACAACGAAAGCTTGTGCTTATACCAATCATACCATTATGTCAGAAGCTTTGGAGAAGTGGCCAATTGAACTATTTGAACGCCTACTTCCAAGAGTATATCAGATTATTGACGAGATAAACCGTCGCTTTGTCCTTATGCTACAACAACGATATCCTGGGGACTATAAAAAAATCGAGAAGATGGCTATACTTTATAACGGACAGGTTAAGATGGCAAACCTTGCAATTGTTGCTGGATTTTCTGTCAATGGCGTCGCAAGGCTTCACACTGAAATCCTAAAGAAACAACAGTTGCGAGATTTTTATGAATTGTGGCCAGAAAAATTTAATAATAAAACAAATGGCATTACTCAAAGAAGATTTTTATTACATGGGAATCCAGAGTTGGCTGCATTTGTTACAGAAAAAATCGGTGATGGATGGATTTTAGACCTATCTCAGATGAATCAATTAGTACCATTTACAGAGGATCAAGAGGCTAGGGAAAAATTTATGGAGATAAAGTATCATAATAAACTTCGCCTTGCTGCCTATATAAAAGAACACAATGGGATTGATGTAAATCCAAACTCTATTTTTGATGTTCAAGTAAAGCGTTTGCACGAGTACAAACGTCAGCTTTTAAATATTTTACATGTGATGCATTTATACAATAAGTTAAAAGAAAATCCAGGTATGGAGTTTTATCCGAGAACATTTATTTTTGGAGCAAAGGCTTCTGCTGGATATCGAAGGGCAAAAGCAATTATTAAATTAATTAATAATGTTGGTGAGGTTATTAATAACGATGCCTCGATTGGAGATAAATTAAAGGTCGTTTTTATTGAAAATTACAAGGTATCAAACGCAGAACTAATCTTTGCCGCAGCGGATGTTTCAGAACAGATTTCAACAGCGAGTAAAGAGGCATCTGGAACAGGTAATATGAAATTCATGTTAAATGGTGCACTAACCTTAGGTACAATGGATGGAGCAAACGTAGAAATTGTGGAAGAAGTGGGGGTAGAAAATGCCTTCATCTTCGGACTAAGTTCGGATGAAATCATTCATTATGAGCTTAACGGAGGTTATCAGCCAAGGGACATCTATAATTCTGACTTGGATATCAAACGAGTAGTAGACCAATTAGTAGATGGATTTTATTCGGCACAAAACAAAGAATTATTTCGTGAGCTATACAATTCCTTACTCGATACAAACGGTTATGAAAAGGCAGATCAATACTTTATCTTAAAGGACTTTCGCTCTTATGAAGAGGCTCATAAGCGTGTAGAGGCAGCATATCGTAAAAAAGAGGATTGGGCAAAATCAGCAATGCTAAACGTTGCAAAGTGTGGAAAATTCTCATCTGATCGAACGATTGAGGAATATGTAAGAGACATCTGGAAGTTAAAAAAAGTTGTGTTGTAATGTATTTTATAAAACTACAACACGAAATAAGTAAGAGCATAGTAGTAATAGACTTTAGAATGAGTAAGTAGTAGACAAAGAATCTATGAATGTGATAAGAAACAACAATTAGAAGAGTCAAGCTGTTAAGTTAGTTTGATTCTTCCGATGGTTGTTTTTTTGATGTTGTACATAAAATTAAATGTTAAAATTTGATTTAAGAATAGTAAAACTATGAGATAGGAGTTGTGATAGCTTATTGTTAAGCCAATGTAAGTATACGGAATAGGTATTATCACACAATATTTTCAGAATTATTAAAGAATTAGTAATATATTTGAAACTTTATTGTATCATAGCTTATCTATACTATATAAGACACTATTAGGAATACAAAATAGAGAGGCGTTATCATGGATACTTACAGAGAAGAGTGGAAGAAACAATGTAAGAAAAGAAGAAGAGCTCGTAGGAAGAGAGTTATTTTTGCAATTAGTGTGACAGGAATGTTGTCACTTTCTATATTTTTATTCTTATCCCAAGGGGGAAGCAGCAGGTTTGGTGCAAAGGCTGCAAATTCGCATAAGGCGGAGACTAGTATAGAGGAAGAGGATCAGCGTTTAGATGATAATAATTCTACAGCCAAAGATCAAGAATCGTCTGGGCAACAAAGTAACATAGATAGTGACAAGGATCCCTTAAATAAAGAAACAAACGACGATATGAATTCCAATAATGAGGGCAATATGGATAATCAAAATCCTGTTGATAGTGATACTACTAGTGGAGATATCGAAGAAAAGGAACAGAATTCTGATTTAGAAGAGAATACAACGGATACACAGAATCCAAACAGTAACGGCAAGGAAGAATCTAATAACGAAAACAGCATAACATCAGAGAATGAGAATTCAAAAGAAAATGCATCCGAGGAAGGAACCTCCAAAACGGAGAATACTGAGGCAGAGGATGAATTCTTTAAAGATAGCATTTTTATCGGAGATTCCAGAACGGAAGGTCTTGGTCAGTATGGTGGAGTGAAAAACGCCAAGTTTTACACGCATCGAGGCTTGATGGTAAACACTGCGATAGCTAAGGATTATATTACTCTTGATAATAAAGAGAAAGGAAATGTATTAGATGCAGCAAGGCAATCTTCATTTTCTAAAGTTTATTTAATGTTTGGAGTTAATGAGCTTGGTTGGCAAAGCCTTGATAAGTTTATAGAATATTATCGTGATATTATCAATGGATTACGGAAAATAGAGCCAGACTGTGAAATTATAATTCAATCGAATTACCCTGTTACAAAGAAGATGAATGAGGGGGATAAAATATATAATAACACGAATGTAAAAAAGTTTAACGATGTAATCAAGAAGATGGCGGAAGAGGAAGAGTTAGCATATATCGATCTATATTCGTTATTCGAGGATGAAAACGGAAACTTACCAGACGATGCAACCTCCGATGGTGTACACCTAAATCCTAGTTATTTTAAGGATTGGAAGCAATGTCTAATTGATTTTGGAAGTGGTAATACTGAAAGGTGATGCGTTTCGAATTCATCTGTGATAGAATAAATGCAGATTGAAGTGAAAGGAACTACCCTAAATGATAATTACTCTTCCAGAAAAGGTAAATTATATCATAGAAGAATTAATGTCTCATGGTTTTGAAGGCTATGCTGTAGGAGGCTGTGTCCGTGACTCTTTGCTAGGCAGAATACCAGGAGATTGGGATATTACTACGTCTGCAAATCCTTATGAGGTGAAGCAGATATTTCCAAGAACCATTGACACTGGAATCAAACATGGGACAGTTACTGTGATGCTTGGAAAAGAAGGTTTTGAAGTTACAACCTATCGTCTTGATGGTGAATATGAGGATAACCGACATCCTAAGCAGGTAGAATATACAAAGAATTTGGTTGAAGATCTAAAACGAAGAGATTTTACGATAAATGCCATGGCGTATAATGCTAAGGATGGACTTGTCGATGAATTTGATGGTCTAAAAGACTTGCAGGAAAATAGGATACGCTGTGTCGGTAGTGCAGACCAACGATTTGAAGAGGATGCACTTCGTATTCTTCGTGCTGTTCGTTTTTCTGCTCAGCTTAATTTTACGATTGAGGAGGAAACACTTGCTGCGATCCGAATAAAAGCTTTAAATTTAAGAAACATTAGCGCAGAGAGAATAAGAGAGGAACTCAATAAATTATTGTTATCTAATCATCCAGAAAAAATAATGATTGCATATGAAACTGGGCTAACGAAGGTTATATTACCGGAATTTGATCAGATGCTTGTTACTTCCTTACAGAGTCCATACCAACAGCCTAATGTTGCTGAGTATACGTTGGATGTGTTGCGTTATTTTGTGGAGAAGTTATCAAAAAATATAGAAGATAAAAAGCAGCAATTAATTTATCGTTGGGCTATTCTCTTACATGATGTAGCAAAAACAGAAGTAAAAGCAGCTGATTCACATATGAAAAAACATACGATGGAACTTAATGACAAAGGCGCAATCATGGCAAAGACCATATTGCGTAGATTAAAATTTGATAATGAAACAATAGAAAGTGTTACAAAATTAGTTTCTTATCATAATTTTAGATTTGGTTCTTCTAAAGAAGATATTCGTAGGGCTACCAATCTTATTGGAGAAAAATATATGCCGATGCTTTTTGTGATCCGAGAATGTGCTATAGAAGGAATGAACTCAAAAGTTAAAGAAGAGATGGTTAAGATCTTAAATCAAGCGAAAAAGCTGTATTATGAGATAATAGAAGATGGCGAATGTGTTTCGCTTAAGATGTTAGCGGTAAATGGGAAAGACTTAATAGAACAAGGGTTTGAATCGGGGAAAAATATTGGGTTATTACTTCAACAGCTTTTAGAAATGGTAATTGTTGATCCTACCTTAAATACGAAAGAACAATTACTTAGGATAGCGAAAAATCAACTTTAAAACAAATAGTAAATGTAACATTTTTTTGGTTTACTAGCATATCATAAAGTAATAGTAGTAATTATGAGGAGAATTCTATGTCTCGTTGTTCCTCGATACCAATTTGTCTTTTCCCAATTCAATTTCCTACTTCTACGCCGGAGTTCTTTAGCCAATTTCAGGCGACTCAGACTTTTTGTGTGCAGTGTGACATAAATGATAATGTGTCTGTAACAACTCCATCCATCTGCGTTTCTAATATACGATTTGTACCTAGCGTTGCTGGTACTTCTGCAGAAGGTCAAGTATTAACAGGAAAGAATCTTATTGTAATGGGATATTTTTGTACCAAAATTGTGATAACACACATGGAGAATGGAGTAAGAAGAAATAATACGGTAGATAAAGTGATACCATTTTCAACTAATATTGTTGTGCCATTAGAGGATAATGGTAACCGTGAAGTATTTTTAGGTTATGATATTCAGGACTTTTCTGCTATCATCATAGAAAGAAATACACTATATTGCGGTATATCTTTAGTATTAACATACAACGCTTGCGATGATTAAAGATAATCCAGCTCTCTTTGATAGTGGTATGGAGTTATGTTTAGCACTAACAGTAGAAAAAGAAGTGGCATCAACCTTTGATATTCTCTGGCACGAAATGCTTGTTTTAAATCTATCAGAGAAGTACATGCCACAGATATGGATAGGGATAGATTATCCGAGTTCGACTAGGTTAATACCAAATTCATTCCTTATTCAAAACAAAGGTAAGCCGATTCAAAAAGGAGAGTCTATATTATTATCCTTAGCACCCTATGAAAGGGTAGTTGTACGGTTTGGGTTATGTGTAATAGGAAGGAAGAGAGAGGATGTTATATCAGTTCGTTGCAGAGCTGTTGGAAAAGACTTTTTAGTCTTTTCCAATGAGGTATTCTCAAAGATTATAGCGACTGTTGGAAAGCCATGTCTAATAAAACAGAGTTTGTTACTACCAAAGGACATCCCAGATTCAGTAGTCATAAGTGATATAAGAGTATATTTTCAACACCAGAAATCAAGATATATTCCTTTTTATAACAAAGTTAGAAAAGTAGAGCTTTGTCGTAATACGGAGCTTTTGATCTCTGGTGTTATTTCCTATTCGGCTAAAGTGAATTATAGGGTGGGAAATACTTCTTATGAAAGGGTATTAGAATATGTTTCGGGACATACAGAAGCAGTTATTTTACCAGAAGGTGCTAAAATAATAAAACCAGATGTGAGATTAATTCTGTATTCAACAGATTTTATTCGTTTCGAAAGAAGGCTCTACTGCTGTGTTTTTGGAATGCTATTTTTTCAGCCGTAAGGACAACCAAAAATCTATAAAAAAAGCAGTCAATTTATATAAAAGTGTACAATTTCAGATTCCACATAGCATGATTTCTCAAATTACATCATATGATTAGAAAGAACTCCCTCTAAGAGCATTCAGGGAGTATGTTTTCAGTCGGAGGGATGTAATGTGGAGGATAGAAGCCAAGAGGTACTAGGAAAATATGATTTAAGAATCTACAATACCTACCGTACCAGAGGAGCATATGTGTTGGAAACTGATCAGGGACTGAAGCTGTTATGCGGATATGAGGGCGGGGAAGGACGTCTCGAATTCGAGGATACAATCAAGCAGCAGATTGCAGCCAATGGATACGAAAATACGGATGGCTATGTCAGAAACTGTGCCGGATCAATTCTTTCGGTAAATTCAATTGGTGAAAAGTTTGTAATTAAGAACTGGTTTGATGGGGAAGAATGTAACCTAAAAAAAGACGATAAAATATGTCTTGCGACCTCAAATCTAGCTCGTCTTCATAATTGTATGGTGGGAATTGAAGTTAGTTCTGAACAGAAGTTATGCTATCAGCAGGGGAACCTTTTTACAATCTTAGAAAAAAGGACAAGAGAACTGAAACGGGTGAAAAGCTATATACGAGACAGAAAGCAGAAAAATGAGTTTGAGGTATGCTATTTAGGTGAGTGTGAACGTTTCTTTAAAGATGCTTTGGAAGCAATGGAGTATATGAAGCAAATTCCATATTGCACTTTAATGTGCAATTCGCTAGATCGAGGTATGATATGCCATGGAAACTATACTTATCATAATATTATCATCTTAAATTGCAATAAAGCCATCAATCAGTTATGCTCTGCTGCGGAGGTTCAAGGAAATGATATCGTAGCAACCTCGAATTTTGAAAAAGCGTCACTGGGATTACAAGTCACAGATCTTTATCAATTTATTCGAAAAGCGATGGAAAAAAACGACTGGAATATCAGCATGGGACAAAGCATTTTAAAAGAGTATCAAAAACAAAGACCACTTTCCAAGGCGGAAAAACACCTCCTTTACGTATTACTTCTCTATCCAGAGAAGTTTTGGAAGATAACAAATTATTATTACAATAGCAAAAAATCTTGGATACCACAGAAAAATGTTCAAAAGCTTGTAACCTTAACCGAACAAATTGATTCAAAAAAAGAGTTTTTGGATCAGCTACTAAAAGTATAGATAGGCTAGATAGGCTGTTGAATTAAGGTGTAATATCCATTATAATGAAGGTGTGCCGAAATAAGGTACACCTTATTTCGTTTATACAAAGGCTACTAGGAGTAAGCAAAACTGCATAGCAGAGTTTGCTTCTAAATAAAGATGAGGTAAACATATGAAGCGTAAGAAAAACCAAGACTGGTCTAAACTCTTTATTATCGGTGCAATTGTTGTTGCGTTGTTGGCAATCTCCTCAGTTGTACTATTTACGGTATTTGGACAAAAAGAAAAGAAAGTAAAAGGGAAGGAACCAGAACCTACTCCAATAGTAGAAGATAGTAATGAAGAGTATGAGGATGCTGTATTGGCAGTTTACCTCGATATGGATACAACGAAGAATAAGCTTAAAGTCATGAAAGTTGATACTGGGGAAACATTATGGTTAGATTATCATGGCGGGACAAATATTACTGATAAATATGACCAATATCTTGCTGTATCACAATTGTTATCTGGACAGATGGTAGAACTTTATTTTAAGCAAGGAACGAAGGAGTTAGGAAAATTAAAAATATCTGATAAAATATGGGAAGCAATAGGGGTAACTGATGTAAAAGTGGATCCAGAAACCAGAATGGTTTCCTTTCATGGTACAAACTATACATATCCAGAGCATGTTACAGTGCTTTATCAGGGCGAACCGGCGGACATCTCAGATGTACTTAACATGGATTATGTAACATTGCGTGGAATAGAAGAGAACATCTATGTAGTTATAATCAATCAGGGACATGGATATCTTGAGCTAACAGGAGAAGAAGATTTTATTGGAGGTAAGATTTCCGTTGGCACAATAGCAATAGAAGATATTACGGAAGATCTTAAGCTTACAATAAAAGAAGGAACCTATCCAGTAACAGTACGTAATAATAATATGGAAGGGATGAAAGAGGTAACTATAGTAAGAGGGCAGACACTAAAGTGTAATGTCGAAGAATTTGGCATGGCAGCAATAAAGCGTGGTCGAGTTCGATTTTCTATCACCCCAGAGTCTGCGAATCTTTCTATTGATGGAGTGAAAACAAGTTATATAGAGCCTGTGGAGTTAGAATATGGGGAACATCAAATCGAAGTATCTCTTGGTGGATACGTTACTTACAAAGGGAAATTAAGTATTGATCGTACTGACCAAATTGTTAGTATTAGTCTTCCAGAGAACGATGGATTCAATGAGAATAATAATGGTAACAATAACGGTAATAATAACGAAAGCAACAGTGGAAATAATAGCGGTAATAATAATTGGAATAATAATACGGATGATAACAATGGTTATGAGGATAATTTTGAGGACAACTGGTCAGAGAAAGAAAATCAGACTGGAGAATCAGAAATCGAAGACAGCACCTCAGATGATGATACGGATACCTCGGAATCTAATAATGAAAGTAGCTCAGAAAATAATAACAATACTGGCAATGGATCCAATAATGGTGGGAATTCTGGGAACTCCTCAAATGGGAACCAGAATACCAATAAAAAGAATACCATAACAATTAATTGGATCACTGGAGCAGATGTTTATTTTGACGGGACTTTTGTAGGCACCATTAAGAATGGAAAATTAGTGGTCGAGAAACAAATCGGTACTATAGATGTTGATTTAGTGATAGAAGGAGATGACACAAAGAGTTATCAGATTGAAGTTGAAGATGACGGTGCGGATGCTTACTTCTCATTTCCTAAGTAATCACTTACATTAGAGGCTATTTATAAAGAATTAGAAATAGCTCTCATTCGTAAAGTTAAATAATAAAAAATGAAAAGAGCAGAGATTATAAAGTAAGCAAGGTTAACTCTATAATCTCTGCATTTTATTCATGACAAGGAAAAGTTCGCGAAGCGTGATTATTCTTGTTATGTTAAATATTTTTCCTCATAGACATCGCTAGGGAGCGGCTTGTCATAATAGTAGCCTTGGGCCATAGTACAGCCAATGGATTGGAGGAATTTAATTTGATCTTCTGTTTCTACACCTTCACAAATTACATCCATATCTAGCTGAGAAGCCATAGTTACAATAGATGAGATAACGATTCGCTCTCTAATATTTGTAGTTTTTGTATGGAAGAAATCTTTATCTATCTTTAAGACTTTAAATGGTAGATCGCATAATAAGTTTAGAGAGGACATACCAGAACCAAAATCGTCCATTGCTAAACCAAAACCGTAGCTACGTATTTTATTCAGTAGGTTTAACCAATAACGATCGTTAGAAGCAAGTGCACTTTCCGTAATTTCAACTTCGATAAGTTCTGGCGGTAATTGATATTTTTGAATGGTTTGTCTCAAGCGCTCTGGTAAAGCATCCGATTTAAAATGTTCTCTTGAGAAATTGACAGAAACCGGATATACAGAGAACCCCTGATCGATTAATTCGCGAAGCCTATTGCAAACCCTATCTAAAACATAATAATCCAAGTTTACAATAAATCCATTGGCTTCAAAGATAGGGATAAAGGAGGCAGGGCTAACTAATCCAACTTCCGGTCTCATCCAGCGGACCAATGCCTCTGCTCCACAGATTTTCTTTGTGGTGATATTAATTTTTGGTTGATAGTAGACAAGAAATTCACCATTTTGTAGTGCATCCTCCATTACATCCTCAATTTTCTTTTGTTCAATCAAGGAAACACGCATCTCGTCATTATAAAATTCAAAGTTACCGTTTCTTTGTAACTGAGCATATTTTCGAGCAATATTGGCACGATCCACTGCCACGATTGCAGTATCACCTGGTTGTATCTGATAGATACCAGTACGTACAGAGAGTTTATAAAATTCACCAGAAGGACTACATACCTGCTTTGACACTGCCTGAAGTTTTAACGCCCTATTGGTAAGATCATCAAGGTCTTCATATGCAAGAAATAATGCGAATTTATCTCCTGTAATACGGCAAAGTATAGAATTCGTATCTCCAATTTGAAGTAGGGAGTCTGCGAATGTTTTTAGTATATAATCCCCTTCCTGATATCCAAAGTTATCATTCATTAATTTAAATTGATTGATATCCGTATAAAACATAGCGTAAGAAGTTTGAGTCTTTTGTTTCAATTGTTTGTTCACTTCATCTAAAAATGCATTAAAATTATACGAATTTGTAAGCGTATCTAAATTCACTTTTTGAAGGGAACGAAGGCGAATCAAATAGCTTCCAATAACTTTTGAAATTAAGGAGAGTGAATCAACCTCATTCTTTGACCAAGTATGTGATTCCTCACAAAATGCGGCGCTAAGAAAACCGACATAGTGTCCATGGTCGCTGATTCCACACTGGAAGAGAGATTTCGCTTCTGCCATTCCTGGATACTGACTAAATATCCTAATTACATCAGGTCTCTCAGAAATATCATCAAAATGAATAATACCACTATCGATTTCCTGATATAAAAATGTTGGTTCTAACTCGGTGTATGGAACCTGTGAGATGAGATCTGCTAATTTTAAGGAAGAGTCAGAATACCATTCATGAGTGATGGATACAGAGTGGTCAGATTCTGAAAATTCCATAATATCAATTCTACTTAGATTATAGTAGACACCAATTAAAGATAACATCATGTTGATGGAAACATCAATCTCTCTTGAGTCAAACAATATTTCAATGGCATTTGCAATGATAGTACTGTCGACTAAGGAACGATCTTCATAATGATATTTTATCTCTTTTGTTTCCTGGCTAATCTTTTCTAGATCTTTTTGGTAAATAAACTCCATGGAGCTATGATAGAAGGAGTACTGATCTTTTCCTCGTTGCTTTGCATGATAAAGGGCAATTTCAGCTTTCTCAAGTAACTCATTATAAGTAGTTCCATCGGAAGGATAGATGGAGATACCGATTGTTCCAGTAAGTTTTGCAGTTGCCTCTTCTCCGATATGAATATCATGAAGTAGGGATAGGGTTTGCTTGGCTTTTTCTTCTAGATAGGTGATACTAGGAGCATTATGAACAAATACAACAAATTCGTCGCCGCCGATTCGTCCTATGAGATCTTCTTCCTCAAATAACTTAATTAATTTAGCACTTAAATCAATTAAAACTGCATCACCAAATAGATGTCCAAGCGTATCATTAATCATTTTAAAATTATCGATATCGATGATCATTAAACCGAAGATATAAGGTTCCTCAAGACCCTCAATTCGTTGATTAATCTTCTCTCGTACCGTTTCTCGATTATAGGTTTTCGTAAGGGTATCTTGACTTGCCCTCTTAAGTAGTAATTCAATCTCCTTTTTCTTTTCATGGATATTCGTAGTTTGTCCGATTACAGAGATAGGTTTTCCATCAGGGTCAAATAGCTTAGTTCCAGATAATTCATACCAAACATAATCTCCTTCCGGATTTTTTGAGCGAACCTCAAATTCGAATTGAGCGTCCTTTGAGATAAGTTTGTCACAAAACTCAAGGAAGATATCTTTATCATCGGGATGAATTAAGTCTTTCGTTACAATTGCATTCCGGATATCATATACTTCTGGAACACCATAAAAAATTCCTAGATAAGGCTCTGTTTTGGTCAAAACGTCTTTTTCAATGTTGTACTCCCAGATGGTATCCTTGGAATGTGATAATGCAATCTGGTAACGTTGCTTCTCTAGAAGTAATACATCGCGGTTTTTATTAACTTTTAGGGTATAAACGGATAGTACTAAAAAAACAACCATAACTAAAAGGAAAACAATCACTAATACGGTATTCATAAAGCGCTTTGCTATCGTATTGATTGCTTCAGAATCACGATCTAAAATATTGGATGGTGCAGTGTGGAGGAGATAAATGCCCTTTATAGTAGTTGGTGAATAGTAAGCATAGGTGTCGATATCATCCATTTTATAATGAGTTATACTGCTTTTTCCAGAGCTTAAGTTGGATACGAAACCATCAAAAGTATGCTTACCTTTAAAAACCGACTGTCGTAATTTTTCAAATAGATTTTTATTAATGTATTTTGAAATATCGGAAGCATAGATATCACCAGCCTCATTAATTAAGTAAGTCGTTCCGCCATATTCCATTTTTCCTATTGCCATAAAATCAGAAAACTCCTCCAAACTATAGGTTTGGTAAAGGACTTCTATGGATTTACTATTCACTTGATAAGGGTAGATTATAACAATACCGTTTGGACCGTAACTTATCACCCCTTGGAGATTAGATAATTGAGTATAATAACGATCATTTAGATATTTATGTACGTTAAAAGGAGAGAGCCCATCTGCACCACCAATCGTCGTTGAATAGAGTTTTGGAACGGTCATATCATCGGCTGATTCTAAGAATTTATTAGGTTCGTAGCCAGGGTCTCTATCTTTTATTTTTTCACAGAGAAGCTTCATTTTTTGCATATGATTTTCTAATCTCAAATCAATGGTTTCCCTTTTAGTCCCATTGATCTTAGATAGTTTATTGGAAGCCTGAGATTCAAATTGATAATCTAAGTCTTCCGTATATGATTTATAATTAACGATAAATAGTCCGAAAAGAATGAGGCTAAATAAAACAATAATTGATGTAGCTATTGGTATTTTCTTCAAGGGACACCTCCAAGATTTTCTACTACTATTATACCTATTTTTAGAAAAAATGTAAATAATTTAATATTATATGTCACAATAACTATAAAAATGTCAATTTGATAGATAGGTACGACTATTTTTGTTGATATTCGTATCATATTGAATAGATTACGTCGTAATACTATGTAATTAAGAATATTATTGATAAATTTTGACAATGAATCAATATGCTATATTACCTAGATTTGGGATGATAAAGGAGGAATAGGTAAGTTTTATTTATAAAACTATTAAAATTTAACATATTTTAATAAAACTCTAATATGGATTTTCTTGCTTTTCTAAGGGTGAATAGGTAAGATAGAACTACAATAAATTCCTTTAAAAGAAAGGGGAAGGTAAATAAGATGGATGAGAAACAAAAATATGCAATAAAGAAGGGTTCGAGAATCGCAACGCTTGCTATCGTTATTGTAGTAATCGCAGTTCTAGCGGGTATGTCCGCATACACAATCAATGAACAGGAACAGGCGGTTGTTACCACCTTTGGTATTCCCAAAACAGTAAGCGAACCAGGGTTACATTTTAAAATCCCATTGATACAGAAAGTACAGATGGTGGATACTACAATTAAGGGGTTTGCAATTGGTTATGACCCTACAACCGGTGAATCCATTGATGAAGAGTCTTTAATGATTACAGTGGATTATAATTTTGTACTTGTAGATTTCTTTGTAGAGTATAAAGTAACGGACCCGGTAAAATACTTATATGCTTCGGATGAGCCAATGAATATCTTAAAGAATTTAGCTCAAAGCTGTATCCGTTCTCAGGTAGGAAGTTATGAAGTAGATAGTGTAATAACTACTGGTAAGAATGAACTTCAAACGGTAATTCGTGATATGTTAATGGAGAAGTTGGAAGAACAGGACTTAGGTATATCTTTAGTAAACATTACAATCCAGGATGCAGAACCACCTACCGTAGAAGTTATGGAGGCATTTAAGGCAGTAGAAACTGCAAAACAAGGAAAAGAAACAGCAATCAATAATGCAAATAAGTATCGTAGTGAAGAGCTTCCTGCTGCTGAGGCACAGATTGATCAGATAACAAAAGAGGCAGATGCAACAAAGCAAGCCCGTATCAATGAGGCAGAAGGACAGGTAGCCAGATTTAATGCAATGTATCAGGAATATAAAAAGTATCCTATGATAACAAAGCAAAGAATGTTCTATGAAGCAATGGAGGACATCTTACCAGACTTAAAAGTTATCATCGATAACTCCGAAGGTGGAGTTCAAAAAATGTTACCAATAGAATCATTTGTAGGGGAGGAGCAGTAAGTATGGGTGGTGTGGAACATATCAAACAAAGAAGAGCACCGAAGTTTGCTCTTGGATTTATTATAATAATTGCTGTCCTTGGGCTATTTGTTTTGGTGACATCCATAGTTGTCACAGAGAAGGATGAGTATACCTTAGTTCGCCAGTTTGGAAAAGTAGAGCGTATTATTACGGAACCAGGACTTAGTTTTAAAATACCTTTTATTGAAGAAACATCCAAGCTGCCAAACAAAACAATGCTATATGATTTGGCGACTTCTGATGTAATCACAAAAGATAAAAAGACAATGGTTGCAGACAGCTATGTTCTTTGGAAGATTGAAGATCCTCTTCTTTTTGTAAAGAGCTTAAACTCACAAATAGCGAATGCAGAGAGCCGTATTAATACGACCGTTTATAACTCTATTAAAAATGTAATTAGTAGAATGTCACAGACTGATGTTATCTCTGGCCGTGATGGAGCGTTAAGTTCCGCAATCATGGAGAACATTGGTGATGTAATGGATCAGTATGGTATTAAAATAATTAGTGTTGAAACGAAACACTTGGATTTACCAAGCGATAACAAAACAGCAGTTTATGAGAGAATGATTTCAGAGCGTAATAATATAGCAGCTTCTTATACGGCAGAAGGTGAGTCGGAAGCAAAAAAGATCCGTACCCAGACGGACAATGAGATAGCAATTAAAATTTCTGCTGCGAAAGCAGAGGCTGAAAAAACAATAGCAGCAGGTGAGGCGGAGTATATGAAAATTCTTGCAGGTGCTTACTCCGATGAGTCGAGAAGTGATTTTTATTCCTTCGTCCGCTCTCTGGATGCTGCAAAAGCTTCTTTAAATGGGAACAACAAAACTTTAATCTTAAATTCTGATTCTCCGTTAGCTCAGATATTTAATTCTATTGATTAAGGTGGTATAATTAAATAGTAGGAATGATGGTGCTACAAATGATTTCAATAAGAAAGAAAGATTTTGTGGCACTTTCCTGTGTAAAGGAAAGAAAATTGTGTAAACTGTGAATATGATGCATGAAACGGGAGGATCTGCGAAAAAGTCATCGCAGGATAAAAGGTTGAAGAATTAGGATTTTCAACCGTGTATGCAAACCCTATCTGATTCATAAGATGATAAAACAGATAGGTCAAGGAGGTTAGAATGAAAAGGGTATTACTGGGAGTAGTCAGCTGTCTATTCATTGTAAGTATGGTTTCGTGTAAAGGGAAAGTTAATCAAACAGACCAGGCGATCAATGATGGGGAGCTGACCGTGACACCAACGATAACAGAGGCTGTGGTTACTGAGGTACCAAAAGAAACTATGACACCAACCCCAGGTATCATAGAATCTGTTGAGTTTAGCGAAAATGGTATGTCGGAACTTTCAGCAAAATTGACACAAGATTTATTAACAGAGAATTTTGAAGAGGTCTATTCATATATTAATGATACGCTAAAAGAACAGTTTGCATTATCAGACTTAGAGAAGGCTTGGGAAAGTACGATTGAACGGATAGGTGAGTTGGTAGCTGTTACTTCTGTGAAAGCGACAACTACGGGAGAATACATCTCTGTAGATATCTTAGTGGAATATACAGAAAATGGTCTAAAGATATCTTATGTATATAATAAAGACTGTAAGTTAGAGAAAATTTGGTTTTCTTATCAACCAATTGAGGAAGAATACGATGAGGAAAAGATGGAGGAAATCGATATTACCATCGGCGAGGGAGAATTTCCTTTGGATGGTATATTAACCATGCCAAAGGGTATAAAAAATCCTCCAGTTGTAATCTTAGTACATGGTTCAGGTCAAAGTGATATGGATGAGACGATTGGTGGAACAAGCAATAAGCCATTCCGTGATATTGCAAGAGGTCTAGCGAGTGAGGGCATTGCTTCTATCCGTTATAATAAAAGATTTTATCAATACATGGATCAAGTCACTGATACGATGACAATTTCAGACGAGGTATTAGAGGATGTTACTTATGCTATTCAATATGCTAAGAGTTTATCGAATGTAAATACGGAAAAGGTATTTGTACTTGGACATAGCTTAGGTGGCATGTTATGTCCTAAGATAGCGGAGGATAATCCGGAAATTGCAGGATTTATTTCTTTAGCAGGTAGTCCAAGAAGATTAGAGGATATTATACTTGACCAAGCTACCGAGGCAGCAGAGAATGGTGCAGTGAGCGAGACAGAGAAAACGCTATATCTAGATACGATAAAGGCTCAAAATGAACAAATTAAAAATCTTACAGAGGAAAATCTAGAGGAACCATTGCTCGGAGCAAACGGATACTACTGGAAGAGTTTGAATGAAATAGATACTCCGAAAATAGTTGTAAATCTAAACCTCCCTATGTTATTTATGCAGGGAGAAGCGGATTTTCAAGTGTATCCTGAAGTAGATTTTAAGATGTGGAAAGATCTTCTTATAGAGAAAGACAATGCAACATTCCTATTCTATGAAGGCTTAAATCATTTGTTTATGCCAACAACAGGAGTACGAGACATTAGCGATTATAGTGCAAAAAGCAAAGTTGACGAGAATGTGATTTTAGCTATTGCAGAGTGGATAAAGAAACATTAATTTTAGGGAACGAATAAATAAGACAGGTATTGTGAAACTATGAAAAAAGGGTGTAATAAACGCTTTTTTGATATGAGTTTTACGATACCTTTTTATTTCAGATAGGGAAAAGTTTGCGAAACGTGCTTTTTCTTGGTTCAATTATCTGGTACAAATACTATCCAACTTTTGCTTGAGTCAGGTGGTGAATCATTTGGTTATGAAAAAGTTTATCACTGAGTGAAAAATATTTGATTCAGTAAAATTAAATCTATCAATAGCTTAAGTAATTCAGCTAAATAATTTAATACAGTGGTAATGAGGTGCTAAATGATGCTGACTACTTCAGCATGAATAATTCAGAGTTATTGTAACAATAAATTTAATGTTAATTTTTAATACTTTAATGTAAAATGACAAGTTCATTAAAATAAGTATAAAAAGTAAAAAAAAACTTGACAACTTAATTATATATGTTATAGTTGTAATAGAACAAATAAATTTGAAATAATATCAGACAAAAGAAACAAGAAACAAGAAACAAGAAACAAGAAGCAATAAAGAGCAAGGAGCAAGGAGCAAGGAGCAAACAGCAAACAGCAAACAGATCATGTTAAAAAGCCAATTTCCGAAGTCGGTAGTTCCTACTATTTTTTAGAATCACAATCTTTAAAGTAGGATTATACACTCAAAGAAATTTGGTTTCCTTTTATTTCATAAGTGTGCGAAAGTACACAGATTGGAGGTTAGTATGAATATTAGTAAGTTTACTCAAAAATCATTAAAAGCAGTGCAAGACTGTGAAAAACTGGCTTATGAGTATGGACATCAGCAGATTGACGAAGAACACTTTTTGTACTGTCTGTTAAACGATAAGGAAGGCTTGTTGCCAAAATTATTTCAAAAGATGGACATTAACACAGAAGTGTTTCTTGCTCAGCTACAGGGATTATTAAACAAACGTCCGAAGGTTACTGGTGGGGATGTCTATATCAGTAATGACTTAAACAAGGTATTAATTTACGCAGAGAATGAAGCTTCAGCAATGGGAGATCAGTATGTTTCTGTGGAGCATCTGTTCCTTAGTATGTTAAAGTATCCAAACAAGGAGATTGCACAACTATTAAAAGATTTTAATATTAATAAAGACCGATTTTTAACTGCGCTTGCTTCTGTTCGTGGTAACCAACAGGTTCGAAGCGATAATCCGGAAGCAACCTATGATACACTGGAGAAATATGGGGTTGATTTAGTAGAGCGTGCAAAGAACCAAAAGCTAGATCCAGTCATTGGTCGTGATAGTGAAATCCGTAATGTAGTTCGTATATTATCCCGTAAGACAAAGAATAATCCAGTGCTAATTGGTGAACCAGGGGTTGGTAAAACTGCTGTAGTAGAAGGATTAGCGCAGCGTATTGTACGTGGTGATGTGCCAGAAGGGTTAAAGGACAAGCGTTTATTTGCTCTTGACATGGGTGCCCTGGTAGCAGGTGCAAAGTACCGTGGAGAGTTTGAAGAGCGTTTAAAAGCAGTTCTTGATGATGTGAAGAATAGCGATGGTCAAATTATCCTATTTATTGATGAGCTCCATACAATTGTCGGTGCAGGTAAGACGGATGGAGCCATGGATGCAGGCAACATGTTAAAACCGATGTTAGCTCGTGGGGAACTCCATTGTATCGGTGCTACAACTTTAAATGAATATCGTATGTATATTGAAAAGGATGCAGCCCTAGAGAGAAGATTCCAGCCAGTCATGGTAGATGAGCCAACGGTTGAAGATACTATTTCTATTTTACGTGGTCTGAAAGAACGTTATGAAGTGTTCCATGGGGTAAAAATTACAGATGCTGCCTTAGTGAGTGCAGCAGTTTTAAGTAACCGATATATCTCAGATCGTTTTCTTCCGGATAAAGCAATCGATTTAGTGGATGAAGCTTGTGCATTAATAAAGACAGAGCTTGATTCGATGCCTACCGAGCTTGATGATATCTCGCGTCGTATTATGCAGATGGAAATCGAAGAAGCAGCGCTAAAGAAAGAGGATGATCGATTAAGTAAAGAGCGTTTAGCAAGTTTACAAAAAGAGTTAGCAGAGCTTCGTGAAGAATTTAATGTACAAAAGGCAAAATGGGATAATGAGAAGGCTGCGGTAGAAAAAGTTCAAAAGCTTCGAGAAGAATTGGAAGCCATAAATAATGAAATACAAAATGCAGAGTTAAACTATGATCTAAATAAAGCAGCGGAATTAAAATATGGACGTTTACCAATTCTTCGTAGGCAACTTGAACTAGAGGAAGAGAAAGTGAAACAAGAAGCTCACACCTTGGTTCATGAAAGTGTGAGTGAGGAAGAAATTGCACGTATCGTTTCTCGTTGGACAGGAATTCCGGTAGCAAAGTTAACGGAAAGCGAACGAAATAAAACACTCCATCTTGACGAGGAGCTTCATAGGAGAGTGATAGGGCAAGAGGATGGTGTAAGACGTGTCGCAGATGCTCTCCTTCGCTCTAAGGCTGGTATTAAAGATCCAAGTAAACCAATAGGCTCCTTCTTATTCCTTGGACCAACTGGTGTCGGTAAAACAGAACTTGCCAAAGCACTTGCAGAATCTTTATTTGATAATGAACAAAATATAGTTCGTATCGATATGAGTGAGTATATGGAGAAATATTCTGTCAGCAGATTAATTGGAGCACCTCCAGGATATGTAGGATACGATGAAGGTGGACAGCTTACGGAAGCTGTTCGTAGAAAGCCTTATTCTGTTGTGTTATTTGATGAAATTGAGAAGGCTCATCCGGATGTGTTTAATATCTTATTGCAGGTACTTGATGATGGTCGTATTACGGATTCCACAGGCCGTACGGTAGACTTTAAGAATACGATTTTAATTATGACTTCTAATATTGGCTCCTCTTATTTATTAGAGGGCATCGATGAAGCAGGAGATATTAGTACTCAGGCAGAGAGCCTAGTGATGGAAGATTTACGTGCTCATTTTAGACCAGAGTTTTTAAATCGTTTGGATGAGATTATCCTATTCAAGCCATTAAATAAGGAAGACATTCGTAGCATTGTTGATTTATTAATTACCAACTTAAATAAACGACTTGAAGACCGTAGTATCCGTGTAGAATTAACCGATGTCGCAAAACAGTTAGTAATTGAACAAGCGTATGATCCGGTTTATGGTGCAAGACCTCTGAAAAGGTACCTTCAGAAGAACGTTGAGACATTAAGTGCTAGACTAATCTTAGGTGATCAAGTAAAAGAAGGAGATACTATCATAATTGAGGCAGAAGGTGATAAGCTCACTGCGAAGGTTAAGAGATAAGTAATAAGCTCCTCATCCGGGAAGTAGGGGTATTAGATTCGAGCTTTAAGAAGGTACCAACATGACTGCAATCATCAAATCACCGAGCCAATATAATGCAATAGAAGGAGTTTTATTGTTATTTTTTCAGTGAAATACTGGAAGTAAAAGTCTCTGAAATACCTAAAATAGCTCAAATTGCCTATTATAGTAGATTTTTTCTTTCTGGAAAACGCCTTGACGCCATAAACATTTAATGATATACTACAAGCCGAAGTATTATCGGAATAGACATTTACACTAAATGAAAAGGGAGTGTTGTAAGATTCACCCTGTATCAATGGGTAATTGAGTTGATCATGGTAATTTTACAGCACTTTTTGTGCGTATACATCGGGTTTAAATAGAAAGAAGTGGAGATACACTAAATGTTTCTGAAACGCGGTGCCAACCATGCTGCGTAGAAATTTCCGATATAACATTGTGGATAGGCGCATGGTGCTTTCTATGCGTTTTAGAAAGGAAGTAAAGAATGACAATTAGATTTAATGAAATGGAGTTACAAGCTCCGATTCTTAGAGCAATCGAGGAGCTTGGCTATGAAGAGATGACACCGATTCAGGCTCAAGCGATACCGATTGTACTAGAAGGAAGAGATATTGTAGGCCAAGCTCAGACAGGGACTGGTAAGACGGCTGCGTTTTCGATACCAATTTTACAAAAGGTAGATCCAAAGGTAAAAGGATTACAGGCAGTGGTACTTTGCCCAACAAGAGAGCTTGCAATTCAGGTATCGGATGAGATGCATAAATTTTCTAAGTTTATGCATGGAATAAAGGCGATTCCTATTTATGGAGGTCAGGACATCGCAAGACAGATTCGTGCATTAAAGGCAGGAGTTCAGATTGTAATTGGTACTCCAGGCCGTGTTATGGACCATATGAGAAGAAAAACAGTAAAGTTTGATAAGGTTTCTATGATTGCTTTAGATGAGGCGGATGAGATGTTAAACATGGGCTTCCGTGAAGATATTGAAACTATCTTAAAGGAAATGCCAGAGGAACGTCAGACATTATTATTTTCTGCAACTATGCCTCAGCCAATTATGGAGATTGCCAGAACTTATCAAAAGAATGCAGCTTTAGTAAAGGTAGTAAAGAAGGAATTAACAGTTCCAAAGATTGAACAGTACTACTACGAAGTTAGACCTAAGAATAAGGTTGATGTTCTATCTAGATTACTGGATATGTATTCTCCAAAGCGTTGCTTAGTATTCTGTAATACTAAGCGTCAAGTAGATGAATTAGTTACTTCATTAACTGGTCGTGGATTTTTTGCAGAAGGACTTCATGGTGACTTAAAGCAGCAACAAAGAGACCGTGTCATGAATTCCTTCCGTAATGGCAAAGCAGAAATCTTAGTTGCTACAGATGTAGCCGCAAGAGGAATTGACGTAGATGATGTGGAAGCAGTATTTAATTATGACGTACCACAGGATGAAGAGTACTATGTACATCGTATCGGACGTACTGGTAGAGCAGGAAGAACAGGACGTGCATTTACGTTAGTAGTTGGAAAAGAAGTATATAAATTACGTGATATCCAGCGTTATTGCAAAACAAAGATTAAAATTATGCCTATTCCATCTGTGAATGATGTAACCGCAGTGAAGGCTGAAAAAATCTTAGACCGTATCAATGAGATCATGGAATCTGAAGATCTAACAAAGATGATTTCTTTAATTGAAACAAAGGTTAATGAATCCGATTATACAGCCCTTGATGTTGCTGCTGCTTTTTTAAAGATGTCTATGGGAAATGAAAATCAAGCGGAAGAACAGGTAACTCCAGACTTTGGTGATACTGGAGCGGAACAAGGAATGGTTCGTTTGTTTATCAATCTTGGTAAAAAGCAGAACATTAGACCTGGCGATATTCTTGGTGCGATTGCAGGTGAAACTGGAATGCCTGGAAAGCTGATTGGCAGCATCGATATGTATGATAAGTATACCTTTGTTGAAGTGCCAAGAGAATATGCAGCTGATGTTATTCAGGTTATGAAGGAATCTAAGATTAAAGGAAAATCCATTAATATAGAGCCAGCGAATCATAAATAGATTACAATTTAGAAATACACAGTTATGTATTATAAACTATACCAGATTATATGGACTAGAATAATATCAACTAGGTATGAATGAGTTTGTTAAAAGAGACAAAGAAAAATGGGAATTAAGATTAAGTCTTAGTTCTCATTTTTTATATTAAGATACTTGAAGCGTTACGTATTTATAACTAGAGAAAAAAATTAACTCATGACAATACATTTTTGTAGTTGTATAATAAACTAAACTAGTGATATTTCATAATACATATGGAGGTTCTGGAGGTGATTTTATTATACATAATTGTAATGCAAAGTTAATTATACTTAGGGGTAACTCTGGAAGTGGAAAGTCAACCACTGCAAAAGCTTTACAAAAGAAGTTTGGACATGGAACAATGCTTATATCGCAGGATGTCATAAGAAGAGAAATATTATATGTTAGAGACGGCATGGATACAAAAGCAATCTCTCTATTAATGGAGCTTGCAAACTATGGAAGAGAAAATAGTGAAGTTGTAATATTGGAAGGAATTCTAAATTTTATCTGGTATAAAGAATTATTTACGATGTTACTTTCAGAATATAAACACAATATTTATGCATATTATTTTGATTTATCCTTTGAAGAGACTTTAATTCGCCATAGGAAAAAACCAAACTGTGATGAATTTGGTGAAGCTGAGATGAAAAAGTGGTGGAAGGAAAAGGACTATATAGAAGGTATAAAAGAAAAGATACTTACCAAGGAATTAAGCCAAGAAGAAATAGTAGATATGATTTATTATGATGTTACAAAAAGCGAAAGAGGTATCCTTTAATTTTACATTAATGAAAAAGAAAAGTACAACTTACTAACTTTACCTTTTCATGAAATAAGAAAAAAATATAGAGGATTCATGAAAGAACCCTACTATATTTTATAACTCATTATCTATATGAGGGATGGCCTTATTGATAGAACAATAGAAAGGTAACTAGATTCTAAAAACCTAAACAATTGTATATAGATCTTCTAATGTATGGATTTCATAGGTAACAGTTACCTCAACATTCTTCTCTTCCTGGCGTGGATTGTACCAACAAGTGTCTATTCCGATATTATTACCTCCCTTTATATCAGAAGTAAGGCTATCTCCAATAATTAAAGTTGTCTCTGGAGAGAAATCAGGAATACGGTCAATACAATAGTGGAAAAACTCAACTTGTGGTTTTTGGTATCCAGTTATTTCTGATATAAAAATGTCTTCAAAAAGAGGATATAGTCCAGAGGCATTTAATCGATTTTGCTGGGTTGTGGCTACACCATTTGAGACAATGTAGACACGATGGGTTTTGCGTAGGGTTTCGATGAGTTCCTTTGCACCTGGGATTAAGTTATGCCCCATTGCAAGTTTTGCCTGATATAGAGGTTCTAGCTCTGAGGAATGGATTGGTTTACCACCAAAGGTAAGCTCTAACGGTGCAATTCCTTGTTTTTGTAATGTATCTAATACGGTGACAAAGCGAGTATGTAATACATCGGTTCGAGAGATTTCCCCACGCTCGAATGCCTTCCATAAGTTATGGTTAATATCAAGGTAGTAGGAACGAATCTCATTGGTTAGAGGAATGTTAAGCTGTTCAAATAGATAAGCTAAAGCATCTCTCTCAGATGCTTTAAAGTCGAGTAAGGTATCATCAGCATCAAAGAGTAAAGTGGAATAGCGGTATGTTTTCATATGGAATTCTCCTATTCTATTTGTAATATCGACAAAGGTTGTTATTGCTATCGTTATTGTTAGGTATTATAGCATGGGGATAGAAAACACGCAAATATACTAAATAACTAATAAGAAAGGTAAGGCTTCTATGGGCATAGAAGTCTTACCTTTCTTTCATAGGGGAGTATAGAATATTTCGCCAAGGGTGGGCGAGTTATTTTAAAACTAGGGGAATACAGGGGAGTGTATTCCCCTAAGGAAACAAGCAATGTAATTAATTACTGAAAGTATCTCTGAAGTAAGCCTAAGAATGCTTTACCATGTCTAGCTTCGTCTCTAGCCATCTCATGTACTGTGTCATGAATAGCATCAAGATTAGCTTCTTTTGCACGTTTCGCAAGATCAAACTTACCAGCTGTTGCACCGTTTTCAGCAGCTACTCTTAACTCTAAGTTCTTCTTAGTGCTGTTAGTTACTACTTCACCAAGTAATTCTGCAAATCTAGAAGCGTGATCAGCTTCTTCATAAGCTGCCTTCTCATAGTATAAACCGATTTCTGGATAACCTTCTCTATGGGCTACTCTTGCCATCGCAAGATACATACCTACTTCAGTACATTCTCCAGTAAAGTTATCTCTTAAATCTTTTAAAATATCTTCACTAGCGCCCTGAGCAACACCGATTACGTGCTCAGCTGCCCAAGAGAATTCGCCAGACTGCTCAGCAAACTTTTCAGAACCTGCTTTACAGATTGGACAGACTTCAGGTGCAGAATCTCCTTCATGAACATAACCACATACAGAACATACAAACTTCTTCATACTTATAATCTCCTTTTCATTTCAATACATTTTTATTGTTTCAATACAGACCTAAAAATAAGGTTCTGTTTATAGCACAATAGAAAGAATACATAATATAAATAGTAGAACTGTTAGTAATAATCTTTCTATTGAAGTTATTGATTTAAAAATTAGTAATCATTACTGATATTGATATAATACATCATATAAAATGAAATGTCAATACCTCTTTCCTATCTTTTTAAATTTATTTTATATTCTTTTCAACATAAGAAAAAACCAGGACCTTTAGATTCGAAAAGATCCTGGTTTTTCTTATGCGCAACTAGAGAATTACATTACCATCTATTTATCCGCTATCTCATCTGAGGTGGGTTGCTGGATTAAACTATTGGAAGTCTTAGCCATGCATTCTGGACAAGCCCCATAGAAGAAAGCGGAATGACCTTCTATTTTACCTGCAAAGTTAGCCCCTGCTAAGGTATCGATATGATCTAGAGATAACGTAGGAAGATCCATCACTTTTTTACAAGTAGAACATATAAAATGGTAATGTGGTCTTGTTGTACCATCAAAATGGTCACTTCCATCGCCACAGCTAATTTTTATTACTTCGCCTTGTTCAACCAAAAGATTCAGATTACGATAAACGGTTCCTAAGCTAATATTAGGATAAGTTTCACGAACCTTCATATAAATGGTGTCGGCAGTAGGATGCTCCTTGGTGTGAGCAAGATAATCTTTGATGGATTCTCTTTGTCTACTATATTTTGTTGTTTGCAAGCTTGACTCCTTTCTTTATGATGATTATATTAATAATGATTACTAATTATATAGAAAAAAACGTAAAATGTCAATGTGTATAATTAAAAAGATGTCAATTATGATACACCATAAAACAATGGGAATATCATATTTGACATCTTTATATGTTAAATATGCTTTATATTATTAGGTATTATGACATGCTAATTAGCAGAGAACCAACTCCACTTCCTTAGTCAAAACGTCGGTATAACTAAAAGACATTGTCTTTACGGACTCAGCTAATTCGCCTTCGACCTGAATTAAGAATACACATGGATAGGTTTGAGCAATAATACCTTCAGCAATATCTACTTTATTACGTCCTTTATTTGCTTTGATTTTTACTCTTCTCCCCACGTTATTAACTACAGTGTTTCTTACCTTGCACATGTTTTCTGGTTGCTTCATTATTATACTCCAATCTGCAGTACGGTCTGTGAAACTTGACGCTTTACATGCTTGTTATAGTAAGTGATACAAAACTATTGTTCAAAGGATTCTAAAACAACTTTGGGTTGTCCACTTTTTAGAGGAAAGCAGAAAGTTATTGATAGAATCATCTGACAAAGTATTACATTAAGTTATAACTAGTAGCCATGACATATCCAAAAACTAGAAAATCATAAATATACTATAGCATACTAGAGTATTAAAGTCAAATTAGGAGGAGAATGTAGGTTCGATTATTTTGTTCCAAAGAATAATATTGCACAACAAAAGATTGTAATATTATGCATGTTTATATTCTACTTTCTAATATTTGGGTAGTTAGAACTAGAATTAGAAGAGATAATGCACAATGTATATAAGTATACATGAGCATTAATAACAAAAATATAGAAAAAAGTAAAAAAATTTAGTATAATATACTATATGTTGGTTAAACATCATTTTGATATACTAAATCTTGTTGTTTTACATTGATACATAGAAAAAAGCAAAGCATTGAATAGAATGCTTTGCTTTTTTTATCATTGAAATACAACATCATTATCCATAAATTCCGTTTTGATAACTACGTATGGATAGGTAATGTTTTGAGTTACTGGCTCATTTTTTCCAGGGCCAATTAAGCTAGTTTTTACGTAAATCCAATTGTCTCCAAGATAAAGTTCATCGACAGAGATACTATAGCCACCACTTTTTTGTGCACCGTATCCTTGCACTATGTAGAGATAATCTTCATTTTCATAAGTTAGTTTAAATGGATTGGTCTTCTTCTCTTCGATGTATTTTGCTAATTTTTCTGGTAAATCAGCATTCTCTACAACGGTAAATTCCAAATCTCTATCTTTCTCTGGTGCACCATCTGTCTTCTTACAAGAGATTAGAGAAACACTAAAAAAGGATAGGCAGGATAGAAGCAATAGCTTTTTAATAATTTGTTTCATGTGGTATTACTCCGAACAATTCTTATTCTATCTTATGATAAATTTTTCTGAACTATACGTAAACATAAGGATAATCTATTTTCATAAATAAGTTTTTGCTTCTTTCGCCTCTTCTTTTGTCATTGCATCATTGCTATATCTTGCACGGTTATAATAGGTTGTTAGTTCCACTAAACCTTTCTCGGAAATAGAGTCCGGAATATTGACACGCTCATTTGGCGTTAGCGACTGATCAAAAGATTTCTTTCTCTCTATCATGCGCTTTACTTTTTTCTTATAATAATGTCTTATCTTTTGGTTATTGTTTCGATGATTATCAACGTCTTCTTTTTTTGGCTCTGTTCTCAGAAGACGTTCTTTGGTTACAATAACAGAAAAATCACCCTCATCCGAAGTGGTGGTTTGAGGAGGATGATAAAGATACTTTTTTATAAAACGGTATATTAATATGGAGAGAGTAATGGTACCTCCAGTAATAAGAGCAAAGCAAACTATAAAAATTAGAATCTCCTGAAGTAATGAAAAGAATGGGTTTGCAGTACCCTTTGGTAAAATATCCTGTGGTATATCAGATAGTTTTAAATCTTCGCTCTCAGGGATTTTGGGAGTACTTCGAAATAGATTGATTACAAACGTAAGTAGAGCCGTAAGTCCTTGCTTTATAAATGAAATAGCGGAGGATAGGAAATCCTCTATTGGTCTATATCGTAGAAAAAAGGTACCAAAAAGTAGAATCCCCCCCATGCTAAAGACCATACGATTATTGCTTTTTAAAATTTCCTTAGTTGGTGTATACCCAGTATGTTCCTCAATCGGTTCGATGTACTTCGTATTCTTTATATATGAACATAGTAGTGCGAGAATCAAGTATAAAATCCCAAAGTAATAAGAAATAATCTGATAACTACCAGTATAATTTTTACCTAAATACCAATAAAGAATAGGATAGATTAAAGCAATCCAAAGAGGCATGAAGATAACTTTTGCTTGTGTTTTATTACACCAATACAAAATATCAAAACCTACTAGAAAAGACCACAAAATAATACACAAGCACTTATCTACTATAAATATTGGTAAGAAGAATAATAAAATAAAGATAGCTAAATGAGGAAAAAGAAATATAAAAAAATTCTTTCTTACATAACGGTTGATCAGATAAGAAAACATTAGGATAATAGCATAGAAAACAAACTGCCTTGCACTTATAGGTTGTTTCATATATTGATAAAATGGTATTGTCAATGTGCAACAAAAAAGAAATAGCATTCCAAGGTGGAATACATCAAGGAGTTTCTGATAACGTGGTTTCAAGATAATCCACCTCCCATATCATAGTATTAGGAATTGGTGTTTCTAATACTTCTACAGACTTTAGGATTGGGATGATATAAAAACAAGAATACCCACAGTCCACAAGTTTCTGATAGACGTCTAATAAGTCAGGTTTTCGGTAATTAGATATAAGTATTAGTTGATGGGACAGATGACTTTGTAACAAAAATTGGTCGAGTGTAGAGGTAAAATTATTCACTGATTTCTTTATATCGATTCTTGCCAGGGATACGCCAAGCTGAGTTAAGTAGTGTCTGCCACTTCCTGCTTCCATTCGAATGGTTTGATCTGTAAAAATATCTTTCCCATTGCATAAAAACCGTACAGGTACATTAGCTTCATTCAGCATAGTAGCGATTGTAAAAGCAATTCGTATGCTTTCTTCTAGTAAATCTTCTTGATGTGAAACAATATTAGGGTCTAAGTTTAGGCAGATGGAAACATTCTGCTGCGTTGTTGGAAAATGAGTATTTACTTTTAATTGTCCTGATCTTGCGGTCTGCTTCCAATTAATATGCCGCATATTATCATACGGTTCATAATCACGGATACTTTTTAGTTCAAAAGGATCTTCTGTTAATGCAGACTGAAGAATGATAGACTGCAGTGATGAAATCAGGTCTTTTGGATAATGTAGCGAGGAAACTGTTCCTGGAAGGACATGGATCGTACTCTCACAAGGCACCTGATTTGCTAGTATTCCAGATAGAAATAAATCGCGGGAAATTAAATCAATATGATTGATTGTGTAACAGCCTCTTTTGCTACATAAAAAAGGGTACTTTCTCGTGATTTTTTGGTATGGAATAATAGAGTAAACATTATGACGATAATACTGATCTGTAACGTTTGAATTACTTTCTTTCCCAAAAATAAAGTACTTTGAAGCTGAAAATTTAACACGAAGGAGTGGAATAGGCAAAAACTTATTGTTTTCCACACATTCAATAAGATAAGATTTCTGGCCCTCGGTTACAAATCCATCTTCAAAAGATAAGGTTACTCTCAATTGATAATCCCAATATTTCTCGTATAAATATCGTTGAATATAGTATACAAGACCAATGAGAAGAAAAGATGTCAAAATTCTCATAGTATCCTCGATTCTGGCGATTTACGCCTTTTCTTATCAATTGCAAATTTGTTTACAAATTACCAATGGAAGAAGTTTTTAACCTATCCTCATCTCACTAAAATCCTCAGTTGGTACAGGTACTCTTTGAAGTATTTCATCGATCGGATGCTTGGTAGATCCTTGCTTATAGTTGCCGTATAGAAGTACACGATGTTTTAATACGCAAGGAGCCAGCTGTTTTACGTCATCTGGGAGACAGTAATTACGATTTTGTATCGCGGCATAAACTTGGCAAGTTCTCATAAGAGCTAACGTACCTCGCGGACTTACTCCAACGGATATGGAAGGATGTTTTCTAGTTGCTTGAACAATAGAAACGAGGTATTCTCTGATGGAGTTATGTATATAAATAGTTTTTGAAAATTCTCTAATGGAGAGAATTTCTTCTGCGCTACACACTGGATTTAGCTTGGTTAGTGGATTATTTAAGATGAATCGATCCATCAGACGAAGCTCTTCCGCCTCGGTAGGATATCCCATAGACAACTGCATGATAAAACGATCCATCTGAGCTTCAGGCAGTGGAAAGGTTCCAGCAGTTTCAATTGGATTCTGTGTCGCAATAACAAAAAATGGGTCAGTTAAAGTTCTCGTCTCCCCATCAATCGTTATCTGGTGTTCCTCCATACATTCTAATAAACTAGATTGCGTTCTTGGAGTTGCTCTGTTAATTTCATCTGCCAATAAAATATTCGTAAACGCGGGCCCAGCTAAAAATGTAAACCTTTCTTCCTTCTGATTATATATATTTAATCCAGTTACATCGGAGGGGAGCAGGTCAGGTGTAAATTGAATACGTTTAAAATTCAGAGAGATGGAACGAGCAAGTGCCTTAGCAAGTAATGTCTTTCCAGTACCAGGAGTATCCTCCAGCAAAACATGTCCACCTGCGATAAGAGTAGTAATGACTTTAAGTATAACATCGTCTTTTCCGATAATTACTTGTTGAATATTAGTTTTTAATTCATTTACAATTCTATTTGCTTCCTTCACATTCATACAGCAACCTCACAAATTTAATATTTAAAAATGATTTATCATGAATATAAATACTAAATTCATGATCGAGATCTACACAAGCGTTCGGTTTGGCAGTCTTAATATATCATGAATTTAAATGCTAAATTCATAATTGTAATTTATAAGCTTTATTATATCATAATGCACATAAATTACAAGAAAATGGAATTTGACACCATTGTGATAAATTAATTGTATATGCGCAAAAACAGTTAAAAACAGTTATGATAGATGCACTTTAGAGGGAAGAATGACATAGTTACTCAATATTGAATAATAAGTTTATGAAATTATTATATTGAAATATTGATTGAATTTCCTATTAGGTGCAACTATACTGTAGATAGAAAAATGGTACATAGGGAGGATATGATGAAATATAAATTGTTAATCGTCGATGATGATGAGGGAATATTACAATTATTAAAAGACTACTTCGAACTCGAAGGCTATCTAGTCTATAGTGCTAAGAGCGGGGAGGAGGCACTCCGTAAAATTGAGTTAAATCCAGATTTAATTTTACTTGATATCAATATGCCAAATCTTGATGGTATTACAGTATGTAAGCGTATCAGAGATATCATATCTTGCCCTATTATATTTCTTACTGCAAGAGCACAGGAAGAAGATAAGATTCAAGGCTTACTTGTTGGCGGAGATGATTATATTATAAAACCATTTAGTATCGAGGAGTTAGGAGCAAGGGTACTTGCGCACCTTCGTAGAGAAGAAAGAAAAAGTCAAAAGGCAGAAGTTAGCTTTTTTGATGGGTTAGCGATTCAGTACAGCAAACGAATGGTTAGTTGGCAAGACAAAGAAATCGCCTTTACAAAGACAGAGTTTGATATTATTGAGGTCTTAAGTATGAATCGTGGGAGAGTATTTGATAAAGAAACCATCTATGAGAAGCTATGGGGATTTGATAAAGAGGGTGATAGTAGTATTATTACAGAGCATGTGAGAAGAATCCGCATGAAACTATCGAAATATACAGACAAAACCTTTATAGAGACTGTATGGGGAGTGGGGTACCGATGGACTATATAGAAGAAAAAATAGAAAAGTTAAAACAAACGCTAAAAAATTCATCCCTAAGGAGGACCTTAGGGATTTATATTATCCTTGCAATTATTGGTGTTATCATTTGCTTTACAGCAACCGTGATGTTTTGTGAAAGTTGGAGGAATTTAATATTATCAAAGTATCAGGTGATGGAGGGATATCATATGATTGGTGATGTTAGTTATTTTTCTTCAGGCGCTGAAATTTCGAAAGAAGACCAAAATCTCCTGTTATTTTTTGAAATCCTACAGCCAGTCTCACTTTTACTATATTCAGTTTTAGCTATTCTTATCACAACAAGTATGTTTTATCGGAATAAATTAAGTGAGCCAATTAAGATACTACGGGAAGAAGCAGCACGTATTGGAAGAAATGACTTAAGTTATGAATGCCAGTATGAGAGCGGTGATGAAATGGGTGAAATCTGTTCTGCGTTTAATGAGATGAGAAAGCAATTAATAAAGAATCAAAAGATAGTTTGGGGGTTAATGGAAGATCAAAGAAGTCTAAATGCAGCATTCGCACATGATTTACGTACACCGATCACTGTGATGCAGGGGTACACGGATTTATTAAAGAAATATTACCCTATAGGAAAGATAAGTGAAGAAAAACTAATGAGTACCTTATCTTTAGTACAAGATCAATTAACTAGGCTTAAGCGGTTTTCTGATACTATGAAGGAGATTCACACCTTCGATTCAATGGAGGTGACGAAGAAAAAAGGGAACACAGATGTTTTAGTGGAAGCTTTACTAAGAACAGCGAAAGGGTTAATGCAGGTTCATCCAATCGATATAAAGGTAACAAATAATGTGGATGAAAAAGAATGTTACTTCGATGAACATGTTATTCTAGAAGTTGCGGAAAACTTATTATCGAATGCAATCAGATACGGAAATTCTACGATTGATGTTCTTTTGGAGCGTGAAAATGATACATTGCATTTATATGTCCGAGATGATGGAAGAGGATTTACCCCGGAAGAACTATATCAAGCTCAAAGACCTTACTATACAGATAGTTCTGGTGACTTAGACCATTTTGGCATCGGACTCACGATATGTAAGTTATTGTGTGAAAAGCATGGAGGAAATATCAGCTTTAGTAATAGTATGAAGGGTGGGGCTATCGTTTGCGCAGATTTTTTGATTTTGTAGAGTTTTTGTAGAGATTTCTATCGTATTCTATATCTATAACAGGGACGAAGCTTACAATAAAGAATCGTTTCAATACAAACGCATTGAGCAGATAGGAGTCGTATGGAAACTAAAATAATACTAAAAAACGTTAATAAATTCTATGGAACGAAGCAGGCATTAAAAAATGTTAACCTCACTATAACAGAAGGTATGTTTGGCTTGCTTGGGAAGAATGGGGCGGGGAAAACAACACTAATGAAGGTATTAGCTACACTTCATTCACAGACTGGTGGCACCGTGGAAATATGCGGTATACCAATTACGGAATCGAAAAAAATAAGAAGCATGGTAGGTTATCTTCCTCAAGATTTCTCGATGTATGGATCCATGAGTGCTTACGATGCGATGGATTACCTTGGTGTCCTTTCGGGCCTAACAAAGAAGGAGAGGAAGGAGAGGATACCTTACCTTTTAGAACAAGTAAACCTCTTAAATAATAGAAAAACGAAAGTAAAAGCGATGTCAGGTGGAATGAGAAGAAGGCTTGGAATAGCACAAGCGATTCTCCATAATCCGAAAGTATTAATTGTCGATGAGCCAACAGCAGGTCTTGATCCGGAAGAAAGAGTACGTTTCAGAAATCTTCTTAGTGAGATAGCGAAAGACAGGATTGTGCTTCTCTCGACCCATATTGTTGGTGATATTGAAGCTACATGTGAGCAAATAGCGGTCATGGATGAAGGAGAAATCATCTATCACGGTACAGTAGCGAATCTACTGATGCAGGCGCGAGGGAAAATCTATTCTTCGGAGATCTCAAGAATGGAGTTAGAGGAACTTAAGAAAACTTTTGTAGTGACTGGTATGTTAACGATGGGGAATAAGGTTACAGTACGATACGTAGTCCCAGAGAAGAATCCTTCAAACCCTTCAAATGCTATTTTGGTAGAGCCTAATGTAGAAGATGCTTATATGTGGTTGATGAATCAGGCAAGGGGGGAGAAAGTATGAAAAACTTTTTAACCCTATGTAAAATCGAATGTATCCAGATAGCAAAAAGTATGCTGTATTATCTGTTTATTGCCTGTTTAATCTTATTTTATATTACGCAAATGGGAGAATATAACGGAGTTACAAAGCCAAAGCCAGGTGCCCAAAGTTATGGTTTTACTTACAGTACAGAGGAACGATTGATGATGGAGATGACAACGAAAGGATTGCTTCAAGAGTTTTTTGATAATCAATATAAAACATATCCTTTCGGGTTCCTTAAAAATGTTGTATTAAGTGAAAAAAAACAGGAAAAAATAGGAGAAATCATTGAAGATATTACAGGATATGAGATCTCGGAATTAAGGATAAAATGGGAAGAAAAAAATAATCAGATTCAAGAAGACGCGCTGAAGAATGGTACTATGATTATGGCAAACCAGCTTGATCTAGAGATAGCGCCATTAGATAGCATAAGTTTTCAAGAATTCTGCAGCCAGATGGAACAGATTGATGAGTTAATTGGAGGCGGTAGTGACTACCAGACGGAAAAGATAAAAACGAGTGCCTATGTACCTAAGACATATGAACAGGCGCTTAGTGAGTATGAAGAACTTATCAAGGAAGATGGTATTGGAAATGCTTATGCAAGACAGTTTTGCGACTATATGGGAATCTTACTTGCCATTCTACCAGTGTTCTTAGCAGTTTCTAGAGGCCTTAGGGATCGCAGGGCGAAAGCAGTTCAAGTAATTGATTCCAAACAAGCAGCGTCTTCGTGTATTATTTTAAGCCGCTACTTATCTACAATTGTTATGGCATTACTTCCTCTTCTTTTATTAGCAATCTCTCCAACTCTTCAAACTCAGTTTAGTATGAAGGCAGTAGGGCAAAGTGAAAATTTCTTTACACTTATTAGGGTTGTGTTATGGTGGCTGACTCCTACAATATTACTTACGGTATCGGTCGGATTTTTCTTCACAGAACTTACTAAAAGTGCAAGTGCTATTTTAGTTCAGGGAATCTGGTGGTTTTTAAGCATTAATTCCAATCAAGGATCGTTAACTGGTATGGTTGGATTTAACCTAATTCCAAGGTTTAATAGTTTTGGAAATTATAACATCTATCAAGAGGTCTTACCTGAACTTATTAGGAATCGTGTAATGTATACAGCAATAGCAATCCTACTGATAGTGTTAACCATAGGAATCTATCATTGGAGAAGAAAAGGAGGAAGCTTATCTCATGGAGCGTTACGTATCAATAGGAAAAACCAACTTTAGATATCATTTGCTTCCCCACCTGGTGTTAGGGATGTTACTTTGCCTTGTGGCACCTCTCGCTATGAGTATAGAGAATTTAAATGAACTGCAAAGTGCACGGATTGTTGAATTATTTTTATCCTTACTTGGAGTAGTATTCTTTGTCCCACAATTTTTACCTGATCAGGATAAGGACATCCGAGATCTATTGTCAAGTAAGAAAGAACCAATGCTTACTGTACATCTTATTCGATTACTAGAAGCACTAGTCTGTTTACTTATCTTAATGGCAATCTTTTTAATTTGCCTAAAACAAGGAGAGTGTGTATTTGATTTTGCGAAATTATACTTTGGAGGTATCATCAGTGCTTTATTTTTAGGAGGGCTTGGTATTTTCTTCTACGCACTATTCGATAATATAGCAATCGCTTATATGATACCTGTTTTATACTATATTCTATCTTATGGGGCTGGAAAGAAACTGGGCAACTTTTATCTATTTTCATTATTAAGAGATAGTTTAACAGAAAAATACTATTTGCTATTTGCATCTGTAATATTGATAGCGTTGGGGATTTCTTATCGCTGTATTGGCAAACGAAATGTTATAATGATGATGAAGCAAAAGGGATAGTAATCTAGTAAGAGGGATACGATCTAGTAAACGCGATAGTAATATAGTAAAAGGGATAGTGATATAGTAAAAGAGATAGTAATCTAGAAAAAGAGATAGAGATACTAATAAAATATTAGATATAGAGATGATAAAAAAGAGATTGTTGCAAATGGGGATATTTAACTATATAATATAAGAACTTACCAAAGAATATCCGGGGAATTTCCCGAATGAATATCATATCGAGAGGAGAGGGTAGCCTTTGGTATCCCTTAGGGGTATTACAGAGTCCAATTACGATGCGGTGACTAACCTAAAAGTGAAAGAGGACCAACGCCGCTTCTTAGTATCCAACCACTATTCTTTAGAACAAGCAAAGATTCATAAGGACTATATGCCAATGACAATTTACTTTGAAGAAGAGTTGGTTGGATTTTTAATGTATTGTCTGCATCCGGATGAGTATCACTATCTCATTATCCGGTTTATGATTGATGAGAAGTATCAATCAAAGGGGTTTGGTGCAGAAGCAATGAAGCAGCTTTTGCAGTATATGAAAGAGGAAAAAGGTCAGAAGATGGTCTATATTAGTTTTGAGCCAGATAATAATCAGGCGAGAAAACTATATCAGAGACTTGGATTTCAACCGGTACATAGCGAATGGGTGGAGGAAGAGGTTTTATATAGAATTCGTTTCTAATTAGAAAGAGGGGAGAATTTTTCTTGAAACCAATCGTAAAAAAAGGAATAACAATTGGCGGGTTAGTAGCGCTTGATCAGGTGATAAAGGCTATGATACGACATTATCATTTTGATAAAAGCTTTCTGATAGTAAGAGGAATATTTGCCTTCAAACCCAAAGTAAATACGAACCAATCCTATCTGGGGAATTATTTAGATATTTTTCGCTCTCCCTGGGTTGCAATACTGATTAATGTTATTGTGATAGTGTTTGCTTACTTTACCTACCAGTATTATCTTTACTGTGCAAAACAGGAGGGAATACTACCTAAAACCATTTATGTACTATTGTTATCAGGAGCAATTTGCAGTCTTATAGACAAGATATTCTTTGGTGGCAGTCTTGATTATATATTACTGTTTGATTGGTTTATTTTTGATTTAAAAGATTGTTATATCAGTGGTGCTGAAGTATTGTTCGTTTTTACAGTAATAAAGAATTATAAATTAATTAGGGACTTTAGGATGCGTGACGTTGTTCACTTTTCTTTTCGCAAATGGCGAAAGTTATAATTCCATTTGATATGGAACAAAAGGAAGAGTTATTTCAATTGTTGAATGAAGGATATTATGTATACAAACCAATCAAGCTTCCAGCTGGAGGATGGGATTATGGAATCGTTATGATAGACACGAACGGTAACATAACTAATGAAATAATATTCTATAAAGATGATTTTTCAGTTAATGGTAAATATTATTTCTTTTTTAATCTCAATATGGATCGAATATTTGAGCTATGTAAAGAGACAAAGGAAAAAAGTAAATAAAATATGTTCTGGTAAAAATAAAAAATGTCTCTGCAGTTTGAACTGTACAGAGACATTTTTTTATTTTAATTTTAATTAATTGAACTTAGTTAATGGTTCTCTTTACATAAGTCGTATGCAAGATATCATGCGCCTTATGGCTTCCAGGAGCACCAAGGAACTCTTCATAGAGTTTCATCACTGCCTTATTTTCATGTGACTTACGAACTGGGTTTGCAGCATCTGCATCATATAACACTTTGGCACGAAGTGCACGGATGTCTGTGAAATTACGAATGCTTGCCGGTACCTGTGGCTGTCCACCGCCATTGACACAACCACCTGGACATCCCATAATTTCGATAAAGTGGTAGTTTGCTTCTCCTGACTTCACTTTAAGAAGTAGTTCTCTGGCATTAGAAAGTCCGGAAGCGACAGCGACGTTAACATCCATTCCAGCAACATGGAAGGTTGCTTCTTTAATTCCTTGTACTCCACGAACCTCCGTAAATTCAATTGGAGAATCATTATTCTCACCAGTTAACTTCCAAACTGCGGTACGAAGAGCGGCTTCCATAACACCACCAGTTGCACCAAAGATAACAGCAGCACCAGTGGAGATACCAAGTGGATTGTCAAACTGTTCCTCTGGTAAGGATAAGAAGTTAAGGCCAACCTTATCAATAAGTCTTGCAAGCTCACGAACAGTTAAAGAATAGTCAACATCTGGAACACCGGCTGCGGATTGATCGTCACGACCAAGCTCAAATTTCTTTGCAGTACATGGCATAATACTTACGCTAACCATCTTCTCTGGGTCAATACCGAGCTTCTTTGCATAGTAAGTTTTTGCAATAGCACCAAACATCTGCTGTGGAGACTTACAGGAACTTAAGTTTTCTGTCATCTCTGGGAAGTAGTGCTCGCAGTATTTTATCCATCCTGGAGAACAGGAAGTAATTAATGGTAATACGCCACCATTTTGTACACGATCAAGAAATTCTGTTGCTTCCTCCATAATAGTTAAGTCAGCGCTGAAGTTTGTATCGAATACTTTGTCAAAACCAACACGACGAAGGGCAGCAATCATTTGACCTTCGACATTCGTTCCAATTGGAAGTCCAAATGCTTCTCCAAGTCCTGCACGTACAGCTGGAGCAGTTTGGACGAATACAAATTTCTCTGGATCTGCAATTGCTTCTAATACTTCATCAACGCTATCTTTCTCATAAAGAGCTCCGGTTGGACAGACAGCGATACACTGACCACAAGATACGCAACTTGTTTCTCCAAGACCCATCTCAAATGCGGAACCGATGTTAGTCTTAAATCCTCTTTCGTTTGCTCCAATTACTCCAATTCCCTGTGTTTGAGAACAGACAGCAGAGCAACGTCTACAGAGAATACATTTATTGTTATCACGAACCATATGAGCTGCGGATTCATCGAGCTCATAGATTCCTTTCTCGCCATCGTAGAGGGATTCATCCTCAACGCCAAGATCCTTACATAATTTTTGCAACTCACAATCCCCACTTCTTACACAGGAGAGACATCTTCTATCATGGTTAGAAAGAATTAATTGCAGGGTTCTTTTTCTTGATTTTAAAACTTTAGGAGTGTTGGTAAACACCTCCATACCCTCGTTTATAGGATATACACAAGAAGCTACTAAGCTTCGTGCACCTTTTACTTCTACTACACAGATACGGCAAGCACCAATCTCGTTGATTTCTTTTAAATAACAAAGAGTTGGAATTTCAATATGAGCTAATCTGGCAGCTTCTAAGATGGTCGAACCTGCTGGAGCAGAGACTTCCATGCCATTGATTTTTATATTAATATTCGCCATTAATTATAACCTCCATTCTGCCATTTATTTCTTACTGATTGCGCCGAATTTACATTTTTCCATACAAGCTCCACACTTAATACACTTTTCTTGCAAGATAACATGAGCTTCACGAACTTTACCCTCGATTGCACCATTTGGACAAGTACGTGCACATAAAGTACATCCCTTACACTTGTCTGCATCGATAGTATAGGATAATAAGGATTTACATACACCTGCTGGACACTTCTTATCTACTACATGTGCAACATATTCCTCTCTAAAGTAGCGAAGTGTGGATAATACAGGGTTAGGAGCTGTCTGACCAAGACCGCAAAGAGAATTATCTTTGATATAGTAACAAAGTTCTTCTAACTTATCTAAATCCTCTAAGGTACCATTTCCTTTTGTAATCTTATCAAGTATCTCAAGCATACGCTTCGTACCGATTCGACAAGGAGTACATTTGCCACAAGACTCCTCTACTGTAAACTCAAGGAAGAATTTAGCGATGTCAACCATACAGTTATCTTCATCCATTACGATAAGACCACCAGAACCCATCATGGAACCGATAGAAATAAGGTTATCATAATCAATTGGAATATCAAAATGTTCTACTGGAATACAACCGCCAGATGGGCCACCAGTTTGAGCAGCTTTAAACTTTTTGCCATTTGGAATACCACCACCGATTTGCTCTACAACTTCACGGAGAGTAGTACCCATAGGAATTTCAACCAGACCAGTATTTTTAATTTTACCACCAAGAGCGAATACTTTTGTACCCTTACTCTTTTCTGTACCCATGGAGGCAAACCATTCTGGTCCATTTAAAATAATCTGTGGAATGTTAGCGTAGGTTTCTACGTTATTTAATATAGTAGGTTTCTGGAATAAGCCTTTTTGTGCTGGAAATGGAGGACGTGGACGAGGTTCACCACGGTTTCCTTCAATTGAGGTCATAAGAGCAGTTTCTTCACCGCAAACGAAAGCACCAGCACCTAGACGAAGACCAACATCAAAGGAGAAATCAGTTCCAAATATATTCTTTCCAAGAAGTCCATACTCTCTAGCTTGCTTAATTGCAATTTCAAGTCGAGCAACTGCGATTGGGTATTCTGCACGAACATAAATATAACCTTGGTCTGCTCCAATTGCATAACCTGCAATTGCCATAGCCTCTAATACTACGTGAGGGTCACCTTCTAATACGGAACGATCCATGAATGCACCTGGATCACCTTCATCGGCATTACAACAGACGTATTTTTGATCAGCATCGTTTCCTTTTGCAAGTTTCCACTTTAATCCCGTTGGGAATCCACCGCCGCCACGGCCACGTAATCCACTGTCTAAAAGGACTTGTATTACATCATCTGGCGTCATCTCAGTAAGAACCTTACCAAGTGCTTCGTAGCCTCTTGTTCCTATGTACTCTTCAATATTCTCAGGGTTAATTACACCACAATTACGAAGAGCGATTCTGTGTTGTTTTTTATAAAAATCTGTTTCGTTTAATGCTTTGATACCATCTTCTGTAACGGTCTCGTTATAGAGAAGACGTTTTACAATTCTGCCCTTTAATAAGTGTTCTGTTACGATTTCAGGGATATCGTCTACATTTACCATGGAGTAAAATGTGCCTTCTGGATAAATCAACATAATTGGTCCCAAAGCGCAAAGTCCGTGGCAACCTGTCTGAACTACAGCAACCTCCTCTTTAAGGCCGGCTTTTTCGATTTCAGTCTGTAACGCATTAAGAATCTGCTGACTTCCGGAGGAAGTACAACCGGTTCCACCACAAACTAAGATGTGTGAACGATACATATTAGGTCCTCCTCGCTAATTAATATAATTTTGAATCGTGTATTCTTTGATAATCTGACCACGTACCAAGTGCTTTTCAACTACTTCAAGCGCTTTTTCTGCTGTCATCTTGACATAAGTTACCTTTTCTTTTTCGGCTTCCATAACCTCTACAATTGGTTCAAACTGACATAAACCAATACATCCAGTTTGTGTGACCATTACGTTTGTAAGGCCTTTTTCTTGGACTGCACTAGAAAGGGCATTGAGTACAGGCCTTGCTCCACTTGCGATACCACAGGTGGCCATACCTACAACGACACGGATATTTGCTCCAGCTTCATTACGAAGGCCTATCTGATTCTGCATCTTCTCGCGGATTGCTTTTAATTCTTCAAGAGATTTCATAATTCCTCCATTCCTGCGCAGATCTTTTGCGCATATAATTCATGACAAGGAAAAGGTCTGTAAACGAACTTTTTCTTGTTTAGTACTAGACATCAAGTTAATATTGATGTCTTTGTACAAATTTAGACAAATTATCTTAGAGAATGATTCCTTGATCGACTTCTTGTTTATTCTCGCTTAAGAAATCTCGTATATAGTTAGAGACATCTGGAGTATTAAATGGTACTCCATCAAGAATCATTCGAAATTCTCTGGTATCTAGGGTAAAACTTCTGTTATCTACTGTGTATGTATATAAGAAATCTATCCGGTTATTCAATGTTATTAGCGTATGCATCGTGCTTGTCATGTCTCCAAGCGGCATCCGATCAATATGAGAGAGTATAAAGCTTGCTGTAACTACCGTACCTTCACCTACAACAGACTCTATAGAAAAGTTACCGCCTGTGGCAATTGCCGCGTGTTGAAAAAACGGAATTCCAAGCCCAATCTTACGGGTTGTTCTTGTTGTATAAAAAGGATCTAAGACACGAGTTACTTGGTCTTTCGTCATGCCACAACCATTGTCTTTAATGGCAATGGTCAGGGTATCCTTATTTCTATTTACAGTTACAGTTATTGCAATTAGTGTTGCATCTGCACGAATGGAGTTTTGGGCGACATCCAAAACGTTCAGAGAGATTTCCGGCATCATAATTGATTTCCTCTATTTCATGTTTTATAGACAAAGATAATTTTATGACAAAAAAACGATACAAATCTGATTATTCGTACTTAGCAAGAATACCGTCTAAGTCGTCAATGGAAAGTCTTCCGTATACATCATCATTAATGGTAAGAACTGGGGCTAGACCGCAAGCACCAATACAGCGGCAAGCTTCTAAAGAAAATTTTCCGTCTGGAGTGCATTCACCACTAGCGATACCAAGCTTCTCCATAAGTTTATTGTAGATGTCTCCAGAACCCTTTACATAACAAGCAGTACCAAGACATACGGAAATTTTGAATTTACCTTTTGGGAAAAGAGAGAATTGAGAATAAAAGGTTACTACTCCATAGATTTTTTCTAAAGGAATATCTAACGTGTTTGAAATTATGGTTTGAACTTCAATCGGAAGGTAGCCATAGATTTCTTGTGCCTTCTGAAGTATAGGCATTAGGGCACCTTTGTCACTTCTAAGCTCTTCTATGACACTAATAAGTGCTTCCTCTTGCTCTTTTGTTCCAGCAAAAGGAACGGTTGATTTCTGTGAGCTCATGATAAAACCTCCTTGATAGTTTTTTAACAATCTTTTCGATGACATGTTGTCGAAAAACAATAATATTATAGCATGATATTAGTGAAAAATCCACAATGATATATATTTAACAAATAACAGTATTTAAAATCAAGTAAAGCAAATACAAATTATGAAATTGTGTATTCAATTAAGCACTATTAACAATTTAAATGTAATAGATATAGAATTAATTGTTCTGAAAGCACAATAAAAGATATAACATAGTTAATAAAATAACATATATTTGGAAAATTTTATGTAGCTAGAGTTGAAAAGAGTCTTTGGTAATGTTATACTGATATATAAATAAAAATGTGTAAAAATTATACAATATTGACAGTTTTAGTACAAAAAGAAAGCAATGGCAAAATTATAATGAAAGTGAAGAACGGCATTGTTATATTTTATAACAATGACAAAAAAGTAGATAACTTAAGCGGGAAGAGTTGTCTTTATGATATGTTACGTATACCGCATAGAGGATAAGGAGGCATTCGTACATGACTGTAAGAGATGTGAAAGAAATACTTGGAGCACAAGTAATTAGCGGTGAAGAGTTTTTAGATCGTGAAGCGCACACAGGCTGCGGATCCGATATGATGAGTGATGTACTTGCATTTGTCAAGGAACAATGCGTGTTATTAACTGGATTATGCAACTTACAGGTAGTGCGTACTGCGGAGATGATGGATGTCGTATGCATTGTTTTTGTTCGGGGAAAGAGACCAGATGAATCTATGATTGAGCTTGCAAACGAAAGAGAGATACCATTACTATGCACAGGGCATCGTATGTTTTCTGCATGTGGGTTACTATATCAAAATGGTTTGCGTGGAGGTATTTCAAATTGAGTAATACAATCACATTAACTTATACGATATCTGGGGATGATTTTACAAGGGCAGGGGAAGCATCCAGCGATGTGAAAAAGAAGTTAAAGCAGATGGGAGCAAAACCAGAGGTTGTGAGAAAGGTTGCCATATCTATGTATGAGGGTGAGATAAACATGGTAATTCATGCTCATGGAGGAGAAATAACAGTTCATATTTCGTCTCAAGAAGTCATAATAATACTAAATGATGAAGGGCCAGGAATCGTAGATGTAGAACTTGCTATGCAAGCTGGATATTCTACCGCACCAGATAATGTAAGAGCACTGGGATTTGGAGCGGGTATGGGTCTTCCGAATATGAAAAAATACTCAGATGATATGAAGATTGATACCATACTAGGAGAAGGGACTACTGTAACGTTAAAAATTTTTATGTAAGTATCTAAAAATGGCGTATAAGAAAGTAAGGAATGTTAGATGATTATTGAATATAGTTAATAATAGAAAATTTAACTTAAAGGAAAACGAGTAGACGTAGAGATACACTAGGAGAGGGGGGAAGAGTATGGGGAAGTTTTATACCGCGGTGCGATTGGATGAAAACCTTTGTATGGGGTGCATTAATTGCATTAAGCGATGCCCTACCGAGGCAATAAGAGTTCGTAATCAAAAGGCGGTAATTACAAAAGAATTTTGTATCGACTGTGGTGAGTGCATAAGAATATGTCCTCATCATGCTAAGAATGCGACGTTTGATAGTATGGACATGATAAAACAGTATGAGTATACTGTTGCCCTACCAGCACCTTCTTTGTATGCCCAGATGAATAATTTAGACGATATTAATATTGTCTTAAATGCCTTAAAGTTGATGGGATTCTCCGATGTATTTGAAGTTAGTGGCGCCGCTGAAATCTTATCTGCAGCATCTAGAATGTATATAGAAGAACATAAAGAAAAGTGGCCTATTATCAGTACAGCATGCCCTGTGGTGACTAGACTGATTCGAGTGCGCTTTCCTAATTTATTGGAGCATCTACTTCCGTTAAAGGCGCCAGTTGATATAGCTGCTGAACTAGCTGTAAAAGTGGCCATGGAGAAGACAGGTCTTCCAAGAGAGAGAATAGGAATCTTCTTCATCTCACCGTGCCCAGCGAAGGTAACAGCGGCTAAAAATCCATTGGGTTATGAAAAAAGTGAGGTAGATGGGGTGCTTGCAATTAAGGATGTCTATCCTCAGCTAATTGGATGTATGAAGACGGTAGCAGAGAAAGAAGAGTTAGAAGACCTTGCGATATCAGGGAAAATAGGAATTAGTTGGGGCTCTAGCGGTGGTGAAGCAAGTGGTCTTCTAACAGATAGTTATCTTGCAGCAGATGGAATTGAAAACATCATTCGTGTACTAGAGGATATGGAGGATCAAAAGTTTACAAACTTAGAATTTATTGAGCTTAATGCTTGCAATGGAGGCTGTGTTGGGGGTGTCCTAACCGTTGAAAATCCATATGTAGCGAAAGTAAAACTAAAAAGGCTTCGTAAATATATGCCTGTTGCTAGAACGCATATACCACTAGAAAGTATTGATATTGGTTGGACACAAGAGGTTGAATATGAACCAGTTTTTAATCTTGGAGTCAGTTTAATTGAAAGTATTGGTAAAGTGGCAAAAGTAGAAGAACTTTGTAAGAAGTTTCCTGGGCTTGACTGTGGTTCTTGTGGGGCTCCGACATGTAAGGCTCTTGCAGAGGATATTGTGAGAGGGGTCGCGGATGAAAATTATTGCATCCATATCTTTAGAGAGTATGTGAACAAGTTATCTGTTCAATTTCCAAAGGATAATTCAGACTAAATGCGCTTAAGTCAACGGCTGAGTTTTGAAGTAATGATTAGTACCAAAATGCTATCAATATTAGATCGAAAGAAACACCTACATAGAATTTACTTAAGCGGGAGGTAAGGATGACAAAACAAGAATTTATTAGGAGATGTAATTTTACTGTTATCAACGAAGGGAACAATCTAAATACAGAGGTAAAGACTCCATTTTGCTGTGATCTATTAAGTATTGCAATGAGTAAAATTCCAGCCGGATCTGCTTGGGTGACAGTAATGGGTAATATAAATACGTTAGCGGTTGCAACTTTAACGGAAGCAGCTTGTGTAATTTTGGCGGAGGGAATTACGCTTGATGCGGCTGCATTATCAAAAGCGAAAAGTGAAGCTATTACAATTTTAGCTACCGACCTTTCAATATTTGAAGCAGCGTATGAGGTGTATCAAATTATTCATGCTTCAGTTGACCTATGATTTTCATATTCACACCTGCTTATCCCCTTGTGCTGATGATGATATGACTCCGACCAATATAGTTATGATGGCGGCGCTAAAGGGTCTGGATGTGATTGCAATTACTGATCATAATACTTGTAAAAACTGCAAGGCTTCAATAGAAATCGGGAAGAAAAATGATATTTTAGTTTTACCAGGCATGGAGTTAACGACTTCAGAGGAAGTGCATGTTATTTGCTTGTTTGCAGATTTAGAAGATGCGATGAGGTTTGATACCTATGTTTATGAACGTTTGATAAAAGTAAAGAATAAAGAAAACATATTTGGAAATCAGATTGTAGTTGATGAGGATGAGAAGGAGATAGATAGGGAAGAGTATCTTTTGATTAATGCAACCACGATCGGATTTTCTGAAGTCTATGAAGTTGTAAAAGCTTATCACGGAGTCATGATTCCGGCACATATCGATAAAAACTCAAACAGTGTAATATCTAATCTCGGGTTTCTTCCGCCGGATAGTAGATTTTCCTGTGTTGAGTTATCCAAATTAGAGAACAAAGAATGTTTATTAGATAGTAATCCATATCTTTCTCAATGTAGAGTAATATCTGATTCAGATGCTCATAGTCTGGGACAGATAAATGAACCAATTCACGTTTTACTTGCTAAAAGGAAAAGTGCATCTGAGGTACTGAATGCACTTAAGGGTTTAGAACCTTAATCAGGTAGAGAGGTAAACATTTTTACGATTCCTTCCGATATAAGAAATAAGACCTAAAAAAGGTCGGGAACTATTGTCTTTCAGCTTAGGGTTTATTATCCTAAGAATACCAAGGAGGGTATTGTATGAGTGTAAACGGAGTTACGGGTGTAAGAAGCACCTATGCATCAACAGAGTCGGTAGAATTAGAAAAGAAGAGTTCGAAGGCGAATGAGTCGAAACAAGAAACTGTAGCTGCAACTTATGAAAAGTCAGAGGAAAGCAAAACAAATAAGCAACAGGATAGAACGACAATCGAAAGATTAAAAGCGGATGCAGAACAAAGAACAGCAAGCCTTCGCTCCCTAGTAGAGAAAATGATGTTAAAACAAGGGGAGAAGGTAACAGATGCTACTGACATTTGGGCACTACTTCGAGAAGGAAAAGTACAGGTTGATCCAGAGACAGCTGCGAAAGCTTCCTCAGATATTGCAGAGGATGGATATTGGGGTGTTGAACAAACCTCCGAACGTTTAGTGTCTTTTGCGAAAGCATTAGCAGGAAATGATTCCTCCAAAGCAGAAACCATGATTAATGCTGTCAAAAAAGGATTTGATGAAGCAACGAAAACTTGGGGAGGTAAACTTCCTGAGATATGTCAAAAAACATTAGACACAACGATTGAAAAGTTAAACAAGTGGAAAGATGGTTTAGAGTAATCGCTTTCTAAATCCATAGAATATGAGTTTGACACTAAATTACTTCATAAATAATAGTGCATAAAAAGGTACCTTGACTGGCCTATAAAAGCCATTTCCAAGGTACTTTTTATGCTTTTTATACATTTGGAGATGATTTTTTAATCATGCAAAACATGGATCTAATTCTTTTACAATTAAAAGATGATCACCAACACTAATGGAGTCCGAATCCAAATCATTGATATCTTTAATCGCATCTACAGTGGTATGATAGCTTTTTGCTATTTTCCATAGATTATCGCCAGGTTTTACGACATAACCAATCATTCCAGGCATCGACTGCAATAGCTCTAAGTTTAATGGTTCTTCTTTAAAGTCAACTACAAAGGATTCTGTTAAACAGTCAAACGCTATCACATTTAGAACAACACTAGCTTTTACCTCAACCTCAGTGTTGTCTAACATCATAATGTTGATTTGCTCAAGACATGGTTTCACGTCATAGTTACTGTTGGATTTAAGGTCACGAATTTCAATCATTTGAGCAAATGGAACAGCGGCTTTTATAGCCTGCAAAGGTCTCGCATCATCTGAACTTATGTAAAGTATGCTAAGGTCAATGATACCTTCCACTTCTAAACCATTATCAATCGGGACAATATCGTCAATCTTAACGTTACCACTTCCATGACATATCTGTAATAACTTTGCACTATCATTATTTAATTTGATTCTTTCTGATATGCGGGCGCGATTACTATTGCGCATAAGAAGATTTTCGTATTTTGCTTCCTTGTAGATAGGAGTTAGTTCTCTCACTGGAGAATAGATGTCTTGAAGAATCTGCATCTGAGTTTCCTCATAGATCTTTATGGAAACATCTAAGATTGTTTCTAAATCAAGAACTCTTTCTTCTCCATCCGAGTCTGGTTTTACACTCAAATTATTACCAACGATTTCAAGTGAGATATCAGGAGTCATATCCTCAGTACATCCGGTACAATCAATTGATGAGCTAAAAGGTAGATCAGTCTCATAGTATTCCATAGGGCTGTCTTCACCCTCTCCTATGTAAAGGACAAACAGCGAAATCTCACCTTTGGCAGTGAACTTATCTGTCAATAGACGCACATCGACATTCTTAAGTTCTATATTGTTGTAAAGAATTTCAGAGATACAGCTCTTACCGGATGGTAATGAAACCTCGTCACGAAAACGATAGCTGTCCTTTTTGTTAACAGCCATATTGGTAACGTCAATTGTTTTAGTTATGGATTGCACGTCTGGCTCAGCATCAACTGCTACTGCACTTTCTTCGTCATACAGATCCTCTACGGCTACACTTAGGCGCACCAAGGCCTTTAGACTAAGTTTTCTAGAGTTAATAATACTTGCAGTTAGGTCTTCAATCTCGTATTTTAATGTACCAGTATCATGGTTACAGGATTCATTTAAGTTGATTACCTCATCGAAAGGAATCTGCCCGCTTAAGCTATGGATTGGTCGAGCGGTTTCATCACTTAAATATAATACCTGAAAATGCAATGAACCATTTGCATACAGTTTCCCATTGTTTATTTTCTGATCGTTAAACTTGATTTCCCCTTGAGATTTAATTAATTTACTAATGTCTGGTTTACTATCCGGTACATTGAAATCATCGTCAAAGGTTACCTGAAGATTGCTTTTACATTTCAGTTTATTCATATGTATGTTCTTTTTAATGAGTTCCAAGTAAATTCCCTCCTTGCTCATTCTATTCGTGTTCTAATTTCCCACGTATGCGTCTAACACATTATATGAGTATGGATAAGTAGTTATGAATGCAAAATATGAATGATATTATATGCTATGTGAAAAGAGAATAAAAAATTCGTATAGTAAGTGAGTAGTAGTATAGCAACAAGATAAAAAGAACAAATAACAATATCTACTAACGAATCAAATTTTAATAGATGCTGTTATTTGTTCTTTTTAATTGCGGTATATGAAATGAATTATTTTTTCTGCAGTGTCTTTTTATAACCTGCACACATGTGAGGTGAATTAGAGCTAGACATTCTTAGACTCAAAAAATCGTGTAAGAAACGTCTGCTTCCCACAAGGGCCAACTTTATATTCATAAAAAGCACGTTCTGCAGCCTTTTGATTATCAAATAGGGCAAATACGGTTGGACCACTTCCGCTCATTAAGGCACATAGAGCTCCATGTGCGAGTAAATCTATTTTAATTCGTTCAATCTCTGGATGATACTTGGTTGTTACGGACTCCAGAACATTTGAAACAAGCGCAGACATTTGATGTAAGTCTTGTTTTTTAATTGCTTCTACCATTCCCACAATGTCTGGATGTTTGGTGTCTTCCTCTAATTTAAGGTTTTCATACACAAATTTGGTGGATACGCTGACTGGCGGTTTTACGATTAAACAATAACAGTTTGGCGCAGGTGGGAGGGGAGTTAGGACCTCTCCAATTCCTTCAGATAAAGCGGTTCCTCGAAGAAGACAATAAGGAACATCTGCTCCGAGCTTCACACCAAGCTTCATTAAATCCTCTAAGGATTGGTTCGTTTGAAAAAGTTCATTTAAACCAAAGAGAGTGGCGGCGGCATCAGAACTTCCACCAGCCATGCCCGCTGCAACTGGAATTCTTTTCTCTAGATTAATGTAGAAACCGTCGTCAATCTTAAAAGTTTCCTTAAACAGCTTACAGGCCGCATATACGATATTATTCTCATTGGTTGGTAAAAAGTGTAGATTTGTTTTGATAGTAATCTCCGGATTTGTGGTTGGTTTGATTGTAATTTTATCGTACAACTTAATGGTTTGCATAATCATTCGGACATCATGGTACCCATTCGGACGCTTGCCAATCACATCGAGTGCAAGATTTATTTTTGCATATGCCTTTAGTGAAATAATATCCATTTAAAACTCCTGTCGTGTGGTTTTACATAACCTTGATACTGTCCATTATATTAGTCAAGGAGGGGTTTTGCAAGTAGTTTCAGACATTCCTTTCGCGATGATATCTTAAAGTCCGTTTCTCACATAATCCATCTAAAAAAGCTTTGATAGGAAATCAAAGAGTTTAAACTTTACTACAACATTTGGTTTTTCTTCTTTGATAATTGAGGTGTATTCTTCCTCTGTTAATAATGCTTTTAATTGCATCTTGGAGTCATCTGGTACGACGGTATAAGTGGCATCAACAAAGCACAAGTTTGGAAACAAAATACACCACCAGTTACGGCCTTCTGCTTTTCCGAGTTCTATTTTAAGAGCATCATACTCACCTGCTGGTAACGTGATGTCACCGTAAACCTTGATTGGAAAGGTACTCTTTCCAAGGGTAGCAGTAACTCCATAGTAATACCCTTCCATAGCAAGAAGCCTAGTTGCTTCTGCTTCTATGTCGGTTAGATGAGCCATTAATACCTTGGTGGTATCTTCTTTCTCGGTGCAATCCTTTAAGAGTGGCGTTAGATAGGACATCAAACCTTCTTTTACATAGAGTTTTACATTTTGATCTTCCTCAGAGTCACTATTACCAAGCACATGAAAGCGCAGTATTTGTTTTGCTAATTCCTCCTGTAGAAGTGTAGAATTTTCCTTTATGGCTTTAGAACCTGCGAAAGAAACAAAGGCTCCAAACAAGGCGTATAAAGTAATCAAGAATGCGAGGGCAAAAGGCAATATGTAAGATAGAAATAATTTTTTTAGGGTAGATTCCTGAGGAATAGTTTTATACGTACTAGGATTAAGATAGCGTAATGATTTCATAGTAAGTCTCCTTTATCACAAATTAATTTAACTTCGTAGATTTATTTATAGTATGTCCCTACAACGCTGATTTAAACAATTATGATGACATCCATGCTTTGGGTCTATAATAAATTAAATAAGAGGTATGTTTCTCCAGACTATCAAAACCAAGGTTTTGGTAATTTTATTATGCAAGATCTAGAAGATCGAATATTTAGTGATTATGACAGAGCGATTCTTCATTCTTTCTTACCTGCAAGTATGTTGTATGAGAAGAGAGGTTATAAAACTATGAAGCATTGTCAGCGAAGTGTTGAAAAGGATGCAGTTTTAGTTTATGAGATTATGGAGAAAGAAGTAGATCTACATAGAATGGGATGCGTATAAGAAAGAGATATCAAGAAAAAACATTGAATTAATAACTAATTGAGTGTAAAATGAATATAGTGATTAGGAAAGAATAACATTCAAAGCCTAGTGAGATAATTGATTTTATGAAACAAAGAATTCCATTGGATAACTAAATTCAGTGAAATAATATATTTGATTCAATAATTAAGTGATTGCGACATTTCGATTTAGATGAAAACTGGAATAGATAGGCAGACAGAAAGGATGACTAGCATGGATAAGAAGACTATTGTTGTGCTGTTTGGAGGGCAATCCTCAGAGCATGAGGTATCATGTGTTTCAGCAGTAACGGTTATTAACCATATTGACCTTGACCATTATGATATTTTATTGGTGGGTATCACTAGAGAAGGAAAGTGGTTGCTTACAGGAAGTGTAGAAGACATCACAAGTGGAGTTTGGAGAGATGGGAAAAAAACCGCAATCCTTTCACCCGATAGAAGTAATCCAAATCTTTTGATTATGGAAGGGAATCATGTAGAATATAAAAAGATAGACGTTGTATTCCCGGTACTACATGGATTATACGGTGAAGATGGTACTGTACAGGGATTACTTGAATTAGCAGGAGTTCCTTATGTTGGTTGTGGAGTACTTGCAAGTGCGGTATCCATGGATAAATTATTTACTAAGATTATTGTAGATAATCTTGATATTCGTCAAGCGGCTTATGAAGCTGTGTATGTGAAGGAATTAGACGAGATGAGTAAGGTAGTGGAGCGAATAGAAAGTAATTTACCTTACCCTGTGTTTATTAAACCTTCTAATGCTGGTTCTTCAAAGGGCATTACAAAAGCACATAATCGTGAGCAATTAATCAACGGTTTGAAAGAGGCTTCGTTGCATGATCGCAAGATACTAGTAGAGGAAACTATTATAGGTAGAGAGATTGAATGTGCGGTGCTTGGTGGTATTGAGGCAAAGGCGTCAGGAGTAGGTGAGATTGTAGCAGCTGCAGAATTTTACGATTATGATGCAAAGTACAACAATGCAGACTCTAAAACTATAATTACACCAGAGCTTCCAGAAGGTAAAGCACAGGAAATCAGTGATGCAGCAGTAAAGATATTCCGTGCTGTAGATGGTTATTCCTTATCAAGAGTAGACTTCTTCTTAGAAAAGGATACGAATGAAATTGTTTTTAATGAAATCAATACGCTTCCAGGATTTACGGCAATCAGTATGTACCCTATGTTATGGGAAGCAAAAGGGATTGCTAAGCCACAGTTGGTGGAAAAATTAATTCAAACAGCATTTACTAGAAATATGAAGTAAGCTGTGCGGAGGAACGATATGTCGAACAAATCTGCAATTGGAGTGTTTGATTCCGGTATTGGTGGCCTTACGGTCACCAAGGAAATTATGAATCAATTACCCAAGGAGCAAATCATTTATTTTGGAGATACCGCGCGTTTACCTTACGGAAGTAAGTCAAAGGAAACCGTAACGATGTACTCCAGGCAAATCATTCGTTTTTTATTGACAAAGAATGTAAAAGCGATTGTAATAGCATGTAATACAGCAAGTGCCTTTGCCCTTGAAACAGTAAGAAAAGAGATTGAAATACCAATTATCGGAGTCGTTAATCCAGGTGCCAAAACTGCGGCTGAGACGACAAGAAATGGTAATATTGGAGTAATAGCTACCGAGGGTACGATACGAAGTGGTATTTATAATGAGTTTTTAGGAGAAATTCGTCCAGATCTTCGAGTGTTTGGGAAAGCTTGTCCTTTGTTTGTACCCTTAGTAGAAGAAGGTTGGATTGATGATCCAATAACAAAGGAAGTTGTAAGCAGGTATATAGAAGAACTTTTATATAAAGATATAGATACCTTAATTCTTGGTTGTACTCACTATCCTTTGCTACATAAGGTGATACATGAGGTAGCTGGTGATAATATTGAATTAGTTAATCCAGCTTATGAAACAGCTAGAACCTTAAAACAAGTATTAGCAGATCAGGGATTGCTATCAGAAGAAACCAATACACCAGAACATTCCTTTTTTGTTAGTGATGGTGCTGAAAAATTCCGTAACTTTGCAAATACTATTTTACCGTGTGAAATCATCGAAACAAAGGATGTTAATTTAAAGACTTTCGAATAAAGAATTGTACTGGAAAGGTAACCGAAAGAATGACGAAAGAAGTAATTGTATCGATTGCCGGCTTACAATATGAGACAGAACAAGAAGAAGCCATAGAAGTAATTAGCCTTGGTGAATACTATTTTCGTAATGGAAAACATTTTGTATTGTATGACGAATTGCTGGATCAAGAGAGTGCACCGGATAAAACGGTGCGATGTACATTAAAAATTGCAAAAAATCAAGTTGAGTTAACAAAAAAAGGGGATTCAGCTTCTCATATGGTATTTGAACTTGGAAAAAGCCATATGAATTATTATACGACTCCGTTTGGTGATTTGATGATAGGTGTTACTACGAAGTCCATCGATGTCGTAGAGAGAGAGAAAGAAATTATGGTAGAGTTGTTATATGCATTAGATATTAATTATCAATATGTATCAGAATGTAACCTTACAATAAAAATTACCGAAAGAGAAAGATAGCCTAATATACGAGTATACAATAATGAATATCAAAAAAGGCTGTTTAACATGGAATAAATCAAATTCCAACGGAACTGATTTATTGTTAAACAACCTTTTTATAAGATTACTGGTTATTTGTTAATCTAATGTCCTTCTAGATATAGGAAACGATTAGTCCTTCTTGGTAATCTTAGATTTCATTTTCTTAATTAAGCTTTTTTTGACCGGACGTTGTTCTAAACCGCCACGGAGGCCTTTTACATCAAGAATGTAGATACCATTAATTACAGCCTTGATTTCTTTCTTGATTGGAACAAGATCAAAAACTTTTTCTTCACACATTAAAGTTGCAACTTTAGGGCCGATTTTTGCTTTCACAACTGGCACCTTAGCACGGCGAAGATACTTTGGTGTTTGGTCAATTACGATCTGAGGGAACCCGGCTTCTTTAATACGCATACGTTTTTTATCAATTACTAAGATTGAAAATGTCTGTGCACCGGCACGAATGTCTGCTTGAGATGCCTCCTGTTTCTTTTGCATCTTTCTTCCATATATGAGTAAAGCAACAAAGATAACAACTAAGATTGCTAAAATGACTAACATTACAATTGTCCACGTTGGCATATGACTACCTCCTTTCGTTATGTAATATCCCGAAACGGCTCTCTTTTTCATAGGTTGCTCAAGAAAGCCATGGATATTATTTTAACATTAATTCTTAAAAAAAGAAATAGAAAAATAAATTTTCATTTAAGAGGATTAAAGTGGTAACTTTTTATCTTCTTCTAACATAGTGGCGATTACATCACGGACATGATTGCCAAGGAATTTACGTTCTTCTTTTGGTATATTATTTGGATAAATTGGAGTTCCATAATGAATATATACAGTTGCTTTTTTTACCCAAGGGAATTGACGTTCAAAAACAGCGTCGGAGTTTGTAATAGCTACTGGAATAATAGCACACCCTGTTTTCTCAGCCATTTTTAAGCTTCCTTCTTTGAAAGGTAGCATATCTTCTTCACGATTTCTTGTGCCTTCTGGCATAATAAACATGGAGTAACCTTTTTTGATATTCTCTACACCGGTGAGAATAGTTTTTAAGCCCTCTCGTGGGTTTTCACGGTCAAGAAATAAACAATTAAGGTTTTTCATCCACCAGCTCATCACTGGAATCTTAGCCATTTCTTTCTTTGCAACAAAACCGGTTAGGGTTGGTAATGTTACATAAGCTACTGCTATATCAGATAAGCTTCGGTGATTTGCAGCATACAAAACGGCTTCCGTTGCCGGAATATTTTCACGACCAAACGTCTTGAACTTAGTAGCCGAGAAGATTAAAATAATACGGAAAAAAATCTTTGCAGCTGTCTGGGAGAATCTGATTTTGGCATGCTCACTAAATAAGCCGATGATTAAAGAAATCAAATAGAATGGTAACGATATTATTAAGAAAATCGTTATTGCTAGCACAACTAACATTGTTCTCATAGTAACCTCTATTCTGGTGCTTTAGCACCTATTAATAACGATAATAAATTTTCGGTTTGAGCTCTCATTGCCATACCTAAAATTATTGGTTCTGATACCAAAATTATTCAAAAGGTTGTTTTTTTTAATGATTTGATTTACAATTGGAAGAACCATCGAGTATTATACCATAACCCTTGGAACGGTGTCAAAATGCTAAAAAAGATTTCATTCAGAATTTTGGGTCAAGGAGTGGCAGAGAGATAATGAAATTTTATAGTATTTCTTATGCTACAGACCACTTAGGAAATCCGTACATACAAGAATCTATGGCCACATATTTTAGTTTGAGTGTGTCAGAGACAATTGATATAGATGCTCTTGGCAATTCGTCTGCGAGATACCGGAAGCACAAGTTTTTAGTAATGATAGACCAATAAACTATGAAGATTACCGAGATTTGAAGAGAAAAGGTAAGTTAACGGTTAACACTCCATTGAAAGGAGGTGATAATATGAGTCAGGAAGTACAGTATGTTTGCTCCGTATGCCACTATGTATATGATGGAGATACTCCATTTGAAGAATTACCAGATGATTACGAATGCCCTATCTGTGGTCAAACAAAAGAAGTATTTGTTCAAGAGTAAGAGTGATTTACATAGAATAATCACTACTTAAAAAAAGGTCCTTGAAACTGTTTTAGCAGTTTTTATGGACCTTTTTAACTCAAGGAAAGAAAATTTACGAAGTTTTCCTTTTATTAGTTAATTACAAACTCTGACGTTACAATCCGTGCCGTATCCGGGCAGTCAATCGATAGATTGGTTGTTGTACCGTTTGCAGGAAGTGTTATACCGTCATCTTCGTAAAACTCGTAAGAAGCTTCTTTAGTTAAATAGCATAGTAAGGTAAAGTTTTTACGGTTTAAGGTGGCAGTATTTTGGGCAGGATTTGCAAGCAATACTATATGATTTGGCTTTACAAACAAAGGAACTTCTGATAAGCCAACCAAAAGATAATGATGTCCTTTTGTGAGAACTTCCATGCTATAATCAGAGCCCTTAGTAAATTTAAGATACAACATGTCCTCTGGAAGATATACATAACGCCCTGTAGCGTTTTGTGTGTAGACTGGTGCTATCATTAAACCGTCACCTAGCATTAATTGGTCTTCGATACGTCGTACCTGTGTATCGTTTGGATAATCAAAAGCGAGTGGGCGAAAGAGCATCTCGTTATTTTTTACAGCCTTAACAAATTCACTGTAAAGGTATGGGATGAGGCGATATCGAATTCCTATTAGATGCTTAAATTCCTCTGTTGATTCTAATTCATAACACTCTTGGTTTCTAGTACCGATGGCGGAGTGATTTCTCATAAGCGGGGTAAAGATACCAAAAGCTAACCATCTTAGCATCAAATCTCTGGTTACATCACTACCAAAACCTCCAAGATCAGCGCCGCTGTATAGGAATCCGCACATATTTAGAGATGGCATCATTTTAATATTTAATAGAAGATGTGACCACCAGGACTGATTATCGCCTGTCCAAATACCACCATAACGGTGCATACCAATATAAGAAGAGCGGGAGAATAGTAAGATTCTCTTCGACTCACTTAATTTTAAGAATGCTTCACCCGCAGCGCGTGTCATATAATAGCCGTACAAGTTATGGACTTTATCATGTCGGATTTTAACGCTATCAACTTCATGATAAAATCTCTTATGGTCCTCTTCATTGTTTTGTAAGGAATCTACAAGGTGCTTTAAATAGAAGAAATTCGTAAGGTCTAATTCTTTATTTTCTAGTTTTTTTATTTCTGCAAATGTATTCTCTAAGCCTTCTTTGGAATAAAAGATAGCAGGCTCATTCATATCATTCCAAAAACCATCGATTCCTTTCTCTAATAGATACTGATACTTGTTTCCAAACCAGTCTCTAGTTTCTTTCTTAAAAAAGTCAGGAAAATGAGTATCACCAGGCCATACACCTGCAATGAAGTTGGTACCATCTTCTCGTTTGCAAAAGTAATCGCCTGCTACGCCCTCTTCGTAGACAGAATATCCGTCTTCGATTTTCACTCCTGCATCAATAATGGGAATCAGATGTAAGTTTCTATTTTTCATCTCAGCAACAAACTCTGAAAAATTCGGAAATTTCTCTTCGTCAATCGTAAAATCTTTATATCGTTCCATATAATCAATATCCATGTAGATAGCATCAAGACCAATACCACGTTTTTGATATTCGTCTGCAACAGTTCTGATATCCTGTGCAGTCTGATATCCCCAACGAGATTGTTGGTAGCCAAATGCCCAAAGCGGAGGAAGATAGGATTCCCCGATTAATTCACGAAATTGCTTTACGATGTCATATGGGTTTGTACCTGAGATGACATAAAGATAAAGATTGGAATCTTCCGAAAAGATTCGTAACTTTGAATGAAAGGAGTATCCAATATCGAAGGTAAGTTTTCCTGGATAATCAAGAAAAAGACCAAAACATGGATTCCCATCAATGATAATGAAGTTATGTGCCCCATAAAGTGAGAATTTATTTTCTGTATGATTTGGATCATCCGCGCAATAGCTTATGTATTGATAACCACGCTTATTGATTCCGCGGTTTGCTTCACCAAGACCATAGACAATAACGTTATCTTCCATCTCATATTCTAAAGAAAAATTATCGTCAGACTTTATGGAAATAGGGCAATGAAACATATCTTTTGAACTTTCTTTGGTAAGATCAAAAGGCGTTACAGCTATCGAATTTAAATTCGCTGTTACTGCCTCTGTTTCGAATGGAGTTCCAAAACAATATTTAGTAATCATATGTATCCTTTCTTTGTAAGCATTAAACTTTTTATGTAATATTTAAGAACTATTATAACATAGTTGGAGAAATTCGCCTATGAGAGAAAAATAGAAAGATTTCTTGTAGATGATGGCTCGAGCCTATATGAGTGGAATTATAACTTTACGATTAAATTATTTGTTTCAAGGAAAAGATATGTATAATATGACATGGGGTGTCAGCTTTTTTGTTCTATAATATTTACATAAATCATAGAAAACGTGCTTTGTCAGTTTTATAAGATTTAAATAAGGTAGTTGAGTATGGAGTGCTATACGCGGAAAGGAAGGTTTAAATGGAAGGTAAAGTATGTCAGTCATGTGCTATGCCACTAATAAAAGAGGAGGAGTTTGCAACAAATTTAGACGGCAGCAAGAATGAAGAGTATTGTATTTATTGTTTAAAGGATGGAAATTTCGTTGCCAATCAAACGATGGAAGAGATGGTAGAGTTTTGTATACCTTTCGTTTATAAAGAGGGAGAGGGAAAAAGTATCGATGAGGTGCGAAAAGATATGCTAACCTACTATAAAACTCTAAAACGCTGGAAAGAGAATTAGAAAAAAAGACCCATTTGGTTCCTTCTAATGTTGAAAAAAATATCTGAAAACATACTTTTGAGTAACTTCATAATAAAATGAAACAGAATGGCAGTTACAAATGTGTAGCTGCCATTCTCTAATTTAAATCTTCATTTTGAAATTTCTTATGCTGATGTTGTTAGAAACTAACGTTAGAATGAAGTCATTTTATTAAACTTATTCATACAGGAAGCGATATAACTCATCGATATTCTTCTCCCAATCAAGAACTAACGGATAAGTGACCCCTTGATATGACTTTGGATCATCAAACATTCCATCGACAGGAAGTCTTAGCGTATCAATGGTATTAATACGATACTCCATGACCGTAACGATAATATCTTCAATCTGATCTCTTGTAATATTAGTAGTAACATAACCCATCCATTTATTTGCTTGGCTTACAGTTTTAAAGATATTTTGAGATTTTACTTTATCAAAGATAGCATTCATTGCTCTTCTCTGACGAACAGTACGACCATAATCGTTATTTGCCCCACCTAAAGTTTTAACTTTACGAACACGGCAGTATCCAAGCAACTGATTACCATTTAGTGTATTTACGCCAGCTTTTACAGTACGATACTCAGGGTTTGAGATATAATTGGTGCGTCTTAAATACTTTGCTTCCTCTTTGCCAAGTTCAATTGATACACCACCTATGCTATCCACAATTTTTTCAAAAGATTCGAAGTTTACTGACGCATAAGCATCGATGTGAAGTTTATAATTTTCTTCAATTGTTCTAATTAATAGTTCTGCTCCACCTTTTGCGTAAGCAGCATTTAACTTTGTAGATTTCCATCCAGGAATGGAAACATAGGAATCACGCATAAGGGAAACTAGTTTCACTGTTTTTTTATTCGAGTTAATTGAAGCTATCATCATACTGTCTGTATTCCTAGCTCCTCCTATTTCTTCAATACCAAATAAAAGTAGATTGGTTACACCATCCTCTTGTCGTCCAACAATTCCATTATTATTTTGGCTCATAGCTTCTGTGGCTTCTTCATCATGCACAAGTGAACCATAAACATAGCTACTTGCCATACGATAAATAAGCCCTCTACCAAATCGAGTACCAAAAAACAATAAAAAGAGAGAGCCTACGATAATAAAGACAGCAAGACATCTTTTTAATACTTTATTTGATTTTTTTTTCCGCTTTAACTGAGAACGCTTATTTAGTGAAAGTGGTTTTTCTTCTTGTATATAGTCTTCTGAGAGCTCGTCCCAATCATCTTCGATCAGATCAATTTGTTTTTTTTTATCGTTCATCTTCTTAGATCCTTTCCTAGATAGGTTATAATAACATTCATTCTGGTGCTTTAGCGTTTTTTTGATAATAGTAACTTTGTGCGCTAAACAGTAAATCAGATATCGTTATAACGTTGGATTGTGGCAAAACTATGTTCAAGTTATGAATAAGTTGTAACATATTGTAAAGTTTTATTATGCTTCAGATTATCCGCTTACGTTGAACCTTACTTCCCATTTTGTCGAAATCCTGCTTGTTTGGGTGACAGCACAAATTCGTGTGTGACTAGCTATATTAGATAATATAACAGAAACAAGCAGAGAAAAGTAGGTTATTCAAAGTGGAAGTTAACACTATAATCACCTAGTTCTCTCTGCTTACTTTAACAATAGAGGAAAGCTCTACTGCTTTATCATATTATATACAGTTTATTCTCTTAAGAAGTCATACTGAGACATATAGAGTTCATAGTATTTTCCCTTAAGAGCCATTAATTCATCATGGTTACCAAGTTCGACAATCTGACCGCCATCCACATACATAATCTTACTTGAGTTTTTAATGGTAGAGAGACGGTGAGCTATGATAAAAGAGGTTCTTCCTGCCAGTAATTTTGCCAATCCTTCTTGTAATAGTATCTCGGTTTCCGTATCAATACTAGAAGTTGCTTCATCTAGTATTAATATCTTTGGATCTGCAAGTAAGGCACGGGCAAAGGATATTAATTGTCTTTGACCAGCGGACAAACGGGATCCTCGCTCGTTTACCTCAGTTTCATAGCCTTTTTCTAAGCCTATGATAAAGTCATGGGCACAGACCGTTTTTGCAGCAGCAATGACCTCTTCATTCGTAGCTTCCATGTTACCATAACGGATATTATCCATAATAGTACCAGAAAAGATAAAGCTATCCTGAAGCATAACACCCATTTGCTTTCTTAAGGATTTGATGGTTACACTATTAATATCAATACCGTCAATTAATAGCTCTCCGGAATCTAGATTATAAAAACGGCTGATTAAGTTAATAATAGTAGATTTTCCAGCACCGGTAGGACCAACGATTGCATAGGTTTCTCCTGGTTTTACATGAAAGCTAACTCCATTTAAAATAGGCACTCCATCCTCATAGCTAAAAGTTACATCTTTAAATTCCACATCGCCGATGATTGGAGGCATTTCTGTAGCACCTTCCTTATCCTTTACGGTAACGTCCTCGTCAATTGTCTCAAAAATACGTTCCAGGTATGACATAGCGGTTAATAAAGAGTTATAAAAACTTGCTAAGGTGTTAATCGGAGCCCAGAACCTGCCTATATAAGAGGTGAAGGCAATCAATACACCAGTTGTAATCCCTGCGACACCTCCTGTTATCCAACTGACACCAAGGACATAGATTGCAGCGGTGGTAAGTGTTGAGATATTATCAATCGCTGGCCAAAGCATAAAGTTATAACGAACAGCATCCATCCAGGAAGTACTATAACTCTTGCTAAGATTATTGAAAATCTGAATATTTTCACGCTCTCTAACAAAACTCTGAGTCACGCGAATACCATTAATACTTTCTGCAATATAGGCATTTAAGTTCGATGATTTGTTACTTTGTATCTGCCAAGCAACACGTTGTTTTCTTTTAATAAAGAAGATTAGCGCCATTAAAACAGGAAGACCAATCATACATATACCGGTGAGTCTTATATCAATAGATAACATAAAGCCGACGATAAAGAATAAGCTAAACAACTCGGTAATTGTATTAACAATACCGTTACTTAGAAGATCGCTTAAACTATTAACATAGTTAACAACACGCACCTGAATCTTTCCATGTGGGCGATCATCATAATACGAAAATGGCAACTTCTGAAGGTGCGTAAAAATATCGGTACGTATTTGATGGATAATATTTTGACCAAGTTTTGCTGTAATATTTACTTTAAGTCTAAGAATGATCATATTGATAATATTAATCAGTAGTAATAAGAGGCAGACAACAACGATACCGGCAACACTCTTATTAGGAATAAAATCATCTATAATCTTCATGAAAAAAAGCGGCACTAACATTCCAAGGGCACTGGAGGTCATCATTAATAATATCGTGACTACCATATCTTTACGGTATGGTGAAATATAGTGACCAAGTCGTTTCAGGTGTTTTATATTAAACTCGGATTGTAAGGTTTCATCAATATCGTATTTATTCCTTGCCATGACTAATATCCCCTTTCTGAGCTTTTATCGAATCGAATTCACCATACTGATGGTGGAATACTGTATAATAATAGCCTTTCTTTGCGATTAGTTCGTCATGAGTTCCAGCTTCTCTTATGGTACCTTCGTCAATTACTAAAATCTGATCGGCATCCTTGATGGACGAGATTCGATGTGCAATATAGAAGACGGTATGACGATTTTGTATAGAATGCAAAGCTTCTTGTATCTGTGATTCTGTTTCCATATCTACGGCAGAAGTCGTATCATCAAGAATAATTATGGCAGGATCTTTTAGGATTGCTCTGGCAAGGGAAATACGTTGCTTTTGGCCGCCAGATAAACCAACACCACGCTCGCCGACAATCGTATCATAACCTTCTGGCATCTGTCTTATAAACTCGTCTGCATTTGCAAGTTTTGCAGCACGCTCTACTTCTTCAAAGGAGCAGTTTGGCTTTCCATATGCGATGTTACCTTCAATCGTGTCTGAGAATAAGAAAACATCTTGCATTGCCATACCAATATTGCCACGTAAGCTATAGAGTTCATAATCTTTCACATTAATCCCGTCCACGGTAATTTCACCAGAAGATACATCATAAAAGCGGCATAAAAGATTCATAAGAGTTGATTTACCGGAACCGGTAGCTCCGATAATTCCAACTGTCTGGCCAGGTTTTACATGAAAATTTATATTCTTTAAAATCACATCATCTTCACTATTATAATAAACATGAGAAAACTTAATATCCCCCTTTATTCTGTCAACTTTCATTGGTTCTTCTGGATCTGAAACATCTGGATCTTTATTAATAGTATAATAAATTCGTTCTACAGAAGTAACAAAACGCTGAAAATCATTGGCAAGCCAACCAGCCATTCTTAGAGGGTTATTAATCATCCATAGATAACCGCTTACCGTAATTAATTGACCTACAGAAATAGTTTCATTGATTGCCATAATTCCACCAACGAGGTAAAGGACGAACAAAGAAAAGTTTGCAAAAAATTCGAAAAATGGTATGTACTTACGCCATTGTGCAGTTGCGTTCAATTCTGCATTTCTATATCCGTCGTTTTCTTTCATGAATTTTTCGATTTCATAATCTTCTTTTGCAAATGCTTTTACAACACGATTTCCGCTAATATTTTCCTGCACTGCAGTATTTAAGCTAGAAAAATGTTTTCTTATGTTGTGAAATGCTGGTTTAATTGCTTTTAACTGCTTCCTTGTGGTAAAAGCTGTTAATGGTACAATGGCGATTAAACATAGGGCTAAACGGTAATCTACCGTAAAAATCATAATCATGGCAAATAGAAATAACAAGGAGTTTTCGTAGACGGAGTAGGTAACATAAGCTACGAAATGACGGATCGCATCCATATCTCCAGTTTGTCTGGACATTAATTCCCCAGTACGGTTTTTGTTGTAGAAATTAAAATCCTGTAGTAAGAGACGGCGATATACATGATCTCTCATAGTAAATAACATTCGTTGTGAAGTAGTTTCAAATAGAAAGAGATAACAGTACTTCATAATGGAACGGATTACCGTCGTTCCAATTAAGATAATCACAAGCTTCCACAGAAGTTCGTACTCGCCTTTCTCTATGACGCGGTCAACAATGATACCGGATACATAAGGGTTAATAATAAACATGGCGGTTGCTACGGTTACCATAATAAATGCAATGATCATCCGCAGTCGGTACTTTTTTAGAAATGAAAAAAACCATTTCATTGGGGTCATGGATCAGTCCTCCTAAGTATTAAAACATTGGTTGTGTACCTTCATTATAGTGAGCTGAAGGTAAAATAAAATGTAGAATATTATGGTTTTCATGTACATTCTTGATGTTACGAAAATGAACGAAACCATACACTGGTACTTTAGCATATTGCAGTTCATTTGTAAACGGATATTGTGGTAAAATATGCTTGTATTATTGACATTCTTACATAATTGTGATAAAATGTAATTTCCTGCATGAAAGCTTAAGAATATGCATATGCAGTATAATTCATGACAAGGAAAAGTTCGCGAAGCGTGCTTTTACTTGTTTTATACCACGGAATTTTCTTGGCAAAATCCAAGAAAAGTCAGCCGCTTGGCAAGATATTTTATAATATTACTACCAGGAGGAACCAATATGATTGAAGTGGAACACATTTCTAAAATCTTTCGAGTGAGCAGAAGAAATTCAGGGTTTAAGGAGGCAGCAAAAGCGCTGTTTCACCGTGAATATGAAGAATTAAAGGCACTCGATGACATCTCTTTTACAATAGCTGACGGTGAGATGGTTGGCTATATCGGTCCAAACGGTGCAGGAAAAAGTAGCACCATCAAAATTTTAAGTGGAATCTTATATCCGGATTCCGGTACCTGTTTTGTGAATGGAAGAATACCTTGGAAAGAACGAAAGGCTCATGTGAAAGACATTGGAGTCGTATTTGGGCAGCGCTCACAGCTATGGTGGGATGTTCCTGTCATTGATTCATTTGAGCTTATAAAGGATATTTATGATATTCCTTTGACTACGTATCGGAATAACCTAGAGGAGCTGATTGCACTTCTTAATTTATCCCAAATTATAAAAACCCCAACAAGACAATTATCTTTGGGGCAGAGGATGCGTTGTGAGATTGCAGCCTCCCTTCTTCATGAACCAAAGATATTATTTTTGGATGAACCGACGATAGGACTGGATGCAATATCAAAGCTAGCAGTACGTGATTTTATTCGGAAACGAAATGAAACTCATAAAACGACGGTTATTCTGACGACACATGATATGCAAGACATTGAGGCTTTGTCAAAGCGAATTATTTTAATTGGTAAAGGCAGACTCCTTATGGATGGAACGCTTGACGATTTAAAATCTGTCAAAGCGGAGGATTCTATTGATGAAGTAATTGCTTCCATGTACCGTAAGTATGATATCGCATAATAAAAGAATATGTAAAATGAATAAGATGTGCTATGCACAGAGAAGCACACGCAAGAATGCGTGAGCAGAAATGAGGAAGATATGAAAAAATATGTTTCTTTTTTTCGCATGCGGTTTTCTACGGGATTGCAATATCGTCAGGCAGCCATTGCGGGAATGTCAACCCAGTTTGTATGGGGAGCTATGGAGATTTTATTATTTAAAGCGTTTTATGAGGCGGATCCGTCAGCGTTTCCGATGGAGTTTTCAGCACTTACGTCTTATATTTGGTTACAACAGGCATTTTTAGCGCTTTATATGATGTGGTTTTTAGAACGAGAAATATTTGATTCAATTACTGGCGGAGGGATTGCATATGAATTATGCAGACCGCTTGATCTATACTCTATGTGGTTTGCGAGAAATATAGCAAACCGTATGTCAAAAGCAGTGCTTCGATGTATTCCAATATTACTTCTTGCTACATGTTTACCAAAACCATATGGAATGCAGCCACCGAGAAGTTTGATTACATTTATATTGTTCTTGTTTTCTATGGGACTTGCGTTACTTGTTACTGTTGCGTTTAGTATGATCTTATATCTCCTATGTTTTTATACTATTTCACCGCTAGGAATACGTATGGTTGCATTTTCCTTGGTGGAATTCTTCTCAGGAGCAGTTATACCACTGCCATTTTTACCGGATGGCATAAGACAGGTGTGTGAACTATTACCGTTTGCTTCCATGCAAAATGTAGCGTTTCGAATCTATAGTGGTGACCTTTCTGGAATCAGAGGATATGGAGCCATCTCCTTACAGCTATTTTGGGTAGTTGCCCTGATTTTATCTGGTAAATTACTACTGAAAAATGCACTGAATAAAGTAGTTGTACAAGGCGGTTAGTATGAAGAGGAGTTCTAAGGAGGTAAAAGATACCGCCTAAGAGTTGATAGGAGTATAAAAGGATGGAATTATATAAAAAATATTTTGGTATTCATTTTCGTAGTGCGATGCAATATAAAGTATCGTTTTTACTAACGACGATTGGACAGTTTTTAGTATCATTTAATATATTTTTAGGAATATATTTTCTATTTGCGAGATTTTCATCTGTAAAAGGATATACTTATCAAGAAGTCATGCTTTGTTTTGCTGTAAATATTATGGCGTATTCTTTAGCTGAGATGTTTGCAAGAGGTTTCGATACGTTTCCTTCTATGATAAACAATGGAGAATTTGACCGTATTTTAGTTCGGCCGAAAGGAATCCTTCTGCAAATTTTATGCAGTAAAATAGAATTTACGAGGATTGGTCGTATGATTCAGGCTATCGTGATGTTTACCTATGGTGTGAAGACAAGTGGTGTTCCTTGGAGTGTAGATAAGATCATTACGGTATGTTTTATGTTAATTGGGGGAACTGCACTTTACAGTGCACTATTTCTGCTATACGCAGCGGTTAGCTTCTTTACAATCGAGGGAATTGAAGTAATGAATATTGTTACAGATGGTGCGAGAGAATATGGGAAATATCCTTTTGATACATACGGCAAAGCCGTATTAAAGATCGTTACCTATGTTGTACCATTTGCGCTATTTCAGTATTACCCTTTTCTTTATTTATTAGGAAGAAATACGAACAAAGTGCTAATTATTTTACCTCTTGCTTCTGCATTTTTTTATCTGCCTTGTTATCTTTTTTTTCAAATTGGATTAAAACATTATAAATCGACAGGATCTTAAGGAATCTACAGACTTGTGGCTGTCGTTAATGTATAAAAAGCACCTCTTAGGACAGAATATACTTGAGGCATACGAAATGCTTATCATATTCTAACCTAGAAAGGTAGGGGTGCAAACAGTGAAAAAACAAAAGTTAAGTGAAATGGCAAAAAAGAAAGTAGTGTATGCAACGCTATTGGTGGGAGTATTTGTTGTTGTCGCAGTTGCCCTAGTAACCATGACAGCAAGAACAGGAGATCAAAAAGATAATAACTTAGTAGGTCTTGATGATTCTGAAGATCAAATAGCTGACATCGGTAAGAACAATGCAAGTATATTGGATGGCACATATACAGGAGATGAGGAGGATGTAGCAAAAGATCCTTCTGATACTTTGGTTGCTACACAGCCAGATGGGGATAAGACACCACAGAACTCAGAGGGAAATACAACAGAGGGAATAACCCAGAAAGACAATACAGCACAGATTACAACGACTCCTCAGGATACTGCCAAGGAGAATACCCCAGTTGATACAAAGCCAGTTATGCAAAACACAGCGGAGAACTTAAAGTTTGATAAGGCAGAAGGATTAGAAAAACCACTAGAGGGAAATGTGATTCTTCCATATAGTGTTGATAAAACCGTATTCCATGCAACCTTAAAACAATACAAGACAAATCCTGCAATCCTGATTCAAGGTGAGATTGGGACACCTGTTAAGGCGGCAGCAAAAGGTATTGTAACAAACATTGAAGAAGCACCATATACAGGAATCACTGTAACTATGGATATCGGTAGTGGATATAAGCTTGTTTATGGTCAATTAGAAAAAAATAATCTTAAGGTTGGCGACGTAGTGGAAGCAGGAAAAGAATTTGCAAAGCTTGCAAAGGTAAGTAAATTCTATACTGTAGAGGGTGAGAACTTATACTTCCAAGTATTAGAGGGAGATAGTAGTTTAGACCCAATGACCTTATTCAAAGAAGAATAAGTAAGTTACGAGTACTGTTTGTAAATCGTGAGGAAAAGAAATAAGTCTGTGAGTAAAGTATTTTCATTGTGAAAGTAAGCACTTGATTGGATAGTGAGTGGAAGTCTATCCAACCAAGTGTTTTTTGTTCTATATTTGTTTAGAGCAATAATTTCGAGACTTCTGCATATAATATGTAATGGAAGGTGGTAAACAAGTGGTACATATCTACAAAAATTAGCAACCGATCTCTTCCTACGTTCTTTTTTCATGCGGCAGAACAACAGCAAAAGGGTTATTGTAGTCAAGATGCTGTGGATGTCAGTAGATTGCGATCTATTGGATATGCGTGGAGGTCTCCCTCCCGGATTACCACTTATTAAAAAACCACTATGTTCGGTTGCTTGACATAGATCAAAGGGTGCTGCCCAGACAATCTGTATGACAGGTTGTTTGGGCAGCACCCTTATTCAAGTGTGAAAAGAAATTCTAAGCCAGTAAACTACACTGACTAAGAATTTCTAATTTCACACCTACTAAGAGGAATATTTGCATTAAACTAAATAATACATCAGGATGTAGTGACAAAGCGTGCCACCGATGCAAAACAGGTGAAAAATTTCATGAGAGCCAAAATTTTTATGTCGTCCATTAAAAATCGGAAGCTTTAATGCGTATATGACTCCACCTATCGTATAGATAATTCCACCAGCCAGAAGCCACAGGAAGGCAGGTCTTGAAAGAGAATTTATTAACTGTGTAAAGGAAAAGATACAGCTCCATCCCATCGCAATGTAAATCGTAGAGTTTACCCACTTTGGACAATGAATAAAGAAAAGAGCCTGAAAGATTCCAATGAGTGCGAGTACCCATATGACGATAAAAAGAACCAGTCCTGTTGTATTTCCAAGAGCAATTAAACAAATAGGAGAATAGGAGCCAGCGATTAAAATATAAATCATCATATGATCGATTTTCTTTAATTTTGTATTAACTTCTATGGAGATATCAAAAGAGTGATAAATAGTACTTGCACTATATAATAAGATAACGCCTAACATAAATAAAATCATGGATAATAACGGTGCATACCCTGGCATATGATATGCCTTTAGTAAAAGCGGAGGTGTGGCAATTAACGCAATAATAGTAAAGATAAGATGCGAAATAGCACTACCAGGATCTTTGAATTTGAATTTGGATGTAGTTTGCCTTTTCATTTCCATTAGCATAGTCAACCTTCTTTCTTTTTGTTTTAAGCGCTTGATGTCTGAATTTATAGTTCCAATATTATCCATGGCAATAAGTAATACATCTAATAGCTATGGATGATATTATATGTAGTAATAGAAACTATATACTAGGTATGATAATACTACATTGAAGAATAAATTGCAATACTTTTTGTATTGTTGTCTTACTTAACCTATTGGGAAAGATGTTGTAGCCTTGATGATAGAAAAATCGTATGTTATAATAGTTTTAAATTTTACGTAGTACGTTGTATTCATAGTAAGGAAAAGTTTATTTTAGCAGTACAACCTGCTAGTAATTGCGGTATGCAATGGGTGTAAGAATGTAGAATAAGGAGTTAAGGTGATTGACGATGGATTTAAAAATTGGTGATAATATTAAGATGAAGAAACCACATCCATGCGGAAGTAATGAATGGGAAATACTACGGGTTGGTATTGATTTTCGTCTAAAGTGTAAAGGGTGCGGACATCAGGTGATGCTTCCAAGAAAACAGGTTGAAAAGGGAATACGTCAGGTAATACCTGCAGATAAAATAGATAGATAGAAAAAAATAATATAGAGATCAAATTATGATGTAGTAAATTGCTGTAGCATTGCCATACAGCACAACGAAAGATTAGATGGTTCCTATAACAATAAGGACAGGAAGAGCATGGTATGAAGCTGAAAGGCTTAATACCATGCTCTTTTCGTTCACAGAAAAATCACATATTTTTCCACGTTTCTTCACAAACAGTTGATACCATTTATCTAGTATCATTTTGGGTCTATGGGCGGAGAAACAAGGAGTTTGATGGTTTGGATCAAAAGGAGGAGAAGAAGTTGATTGAAGTAAAAGGTTTGGTGAAGAAGTATGGAAATCATTTGGCGGTTGATCACCTTAGCTTCACAGTAGAACGAGGACAGATACTGGGTTTTTTGGGACCGAACGGTGCTGGTAAGTCTACGACTATGAATATGATCACAGGATACATATCAGCCACAGAAGGAACCGTAATTATCAATGGGCATGATATTTATGAAGAGCCGGAAGAAGCAAAAAAGAGTATTGGTTATCTTCCAGAACAGCCACCCGTATATCCTGACATGACAGTGCGAGAGTATCTTTATTTTGTAGCAGAACTAAAGAAAGTACCAAAAATGCAAAGAAAATCAATGATAGAGGAAATTATAGGTCGTGTTAGACTAGAAGAAGTAGGGCACCGACTCATAAAGCATCTTTCGAAAGGTTATCGCCAAAGGGTAGGCTTTGCACAAGCAATCATTGGGTATCCAGAAGTAATTATATTAGATGAGCCAACTGTAGGATTAGATCCTATGCAAATTATTGAAATTCGTGACTTAATCCGTGATCTTGCTAAGCAACATACCATCATTTTAAGTTCTCATATTCTCTCAGAGATTAGTGCGGTATGCGATACGATTATGATCATTAATCATGGCAAGCTTGTTGTAAGTGATACACCTGAGATGTTAGCAAAACATCAAAAAGGTACAAATAATCTTATCCTTTCAATAAAAGGAGATAAAAATACAGTAGAAGAGGCTCTTCTTGCATTAGAAGGGATTGAGAAGATAGAAATTAAGGAGAATGAAGAAACACATCTAATCGAGGTATCCATACATCAAAGCATTGACATAGATGTCCGTGAAGATGTCTTTTATGCCCTTGCAAAACATAGATGTCCAATCTTTGAAATGCACACAACATCAGTTACTCTTGAGGATATCTTCTTAGAATTAACAAAGAGTGAAGAAAAAGATTTAGGGGATGAGATAGAACAAAAAACAATATCACAAGATAATCAGGGGGAAAGTGTAGTAAAAGAAACAGAAGAGGAGGAGCTAAGAGATGATAGCAATTTATAAAAAAGAGCTTAGAGCCTATTTTCATTCTATTATTGGTTATTTATTTATTGCGTTCTTTTTATTCTTTATCGGACTTTATTTTTATATCAATAATGTTTATTCTGGATATGCAAATTTCTCGTATTCTCTCTATGGAATACGTTATTTCTTTACGCTTTTAATTCCCATGGTAACAATGAGAATTATGGCTGAAGAAAATCGCCAGAAAACAGACCAGCTTTTATTAACCTCACCGATTTCATTAGAGAGAATTATAATCGGAAAATATGTAGCTGTACTAACAGTATTTGCAATAGTAATGACCATCTCAGGTATTTATCCACTCGTACTTAGTAAGTATGGTGATGTCAATTTGGTTTCATCCTATACAGCGATACTTGCCTTCTTTTTTATGGGCGCAGCTTATCTTGCGATCGGATTGTTTATCTCAGCAATGACGGAAAGTCAAGCTCTTGCAGCAATTATTACTTTTGCTGTGGTGTTAATCACAACCCTTAGTTCTACGCTTGGGCAAGTACTGCCAACCGATAATTTTACGGCAGTAAAAGTGTTCTTACTATTTGTGTTATTACTTGCCATAATTACGTATGTAATGATGCATAATTTAACGTTTTCTATCTTGGTTGGTTTATTAGGTAGTGGAATCGTTGGTGGACTTTATTTGATAAAACCAAGTGTTTATGATGGCTCTGTGGTGAAATTCTTTGACTGGTTAACGATAAGCACAAGATTTGATAGTTTTGTTTACGAAGTTTTTGATTTATCAGCCATCGTATATTACCTTAGTGTGATTTGCATCTTCGTATTCTTAACGATTCAAGCATTGAAAAAGAGAAGATGGAGCTAGGAGGGAGGAATTGTCATGAGTGAGAAAAAAGAACATAACATTGGAAAAGGAATCAAATCCTCCTTTCAGAGCCGTAAGTTTAAAGGAGGAGCCTATGCAACAGTTATTTCTGCGGTTGTTATCCTCATCGTTTTATTGATTAATTTATTTGTTCAGGAACTTGGAATTACGAAGGATTTAACTGCGGATAGCAGGTATTCTTTAACCGATGAAACAAAAGAATTAATTAAGAGTATAGATCAAAATATAACGATTTATTATCTTGTAGAAAGTGGTAACGAGATCGATGAGTTTGATCGTATCGTAAAAAACTATGATAACATAAATAGTAAAATTACAGTGAAATATAAAGATCCAGTTCAGTACCCGAAGTTTGCCTCTCAGTATGTAGAGGATGAAATTGGAACACAGAGCTTTCTTGTTGTAAATGAAGATACCAATGCAGCAAAATATATTGCTTATGAGGATTTACTGGATTATGAAATTAACTACACAACGTATCAGTACGATGTGACAGGATTAAAGGTCGAAGCACAGATTGATGCAGCAATTGCAGCCGTAACAAACGAAGATTTACCTACTGTTTATACTCTGACAGGACATGGGGAGACCTCAGTTTCATCCTACTTATCTGAATTATTGAAAGATAATAACATCACAGCAACAGAATTTAGTTCTTTAACGGCTCAATCAGTTCCTGAGGACTGTGATGTTTTACTTATTAATATGCCACAATACGATCTAACCGAAGAAGAGGCTGCATTAATTAAGGACTATTTAGTCCAAGGAGGCGATGCAATCTTCTTGGTTGACTACGTCACCTATACCCTACCTAATGTAGTAAGTTTATTAAATTATTATGGAGTAGATGTTGTCGAAGGCTTTGTCGTAGAGGGAGATTCTCAGTATACGATGAGTAGTAGGTATCCAACACTCTTAGTACCAAAAATTTCAAGTCATGAGTTTGTTAAAAATATAAAAGATAAGAAATATATTATTGTACCGTTAGGTAGCGGACTAACAATTCGTAATGACATGAGAGAAACCGTGGAAACAGATACGATCTTGAAAACCTCTGACAGTGCATATTCTAAAATAAATATTAACTCCACAGTGGCAGAAAAAGAGGAAAATGATATTTCAGGTCCATTTATTCTAGGGGTTGAAGCAAGAGAAGCAGTTGGAGAAGAAGAGACTAGAGTTGCTGTTTATACTGGTAAAGCATTCTTAGAGGACCAATACCTACAGACAGCTAGCTTCGGTAATGCTGACTTAATAATTAACACAATCAATGAGATGTCAGATCAGGAAAATTCTCTATCGATTCGTTCCACCAGTCTAGACGAACCAATGGTATCAATGAATACAGCCCAGAAGAATAAGATTGGTCTTGTTGTCGTTGTTATCCTTCCACTGTTATTCCTTGCAACAGGCATCACAGTTGTGGTTCGTAGGAGGAGAAAATAGTATCTATGAATAAGAAAAAGAAAAAAAACACGTTAACAATAATTTTTTTACTTCTAATTCTAATCCTTGCAGGAATCAGTTATGGGATGCTTAAGTCACATAATGATAAAATAGAAAAAGAAAAAGAGCAGGAAGATGCGGAAGATTCCAAAGTAGTGTTAAATGATTTTGAAGCGGATAGTATTGTTAATATCTCTGTAACTTCAACGGATGGTAATTTTGTCTTCGTAAAAGAAGAAGATACTTGGGTTTTACAGGGAGAAGAGGATTATCCGCTTAGTCAGTCAAAACTTAGTTCAATGGCAGCAGGTATTGCAAAATTATCAGCAGAACGCTTGGTAGTAGAGAATGCAGAAGATTTGTCGGAATATGGACTGGATCAGCCGAGTATTTTAGTAAAAGCTGTAACGATTGAGGGAAAGGAATATTCTTTACAAATCGGGGATAAACTTGCAACAGACACTGATTATTATGGTATTGTAGCAAATGAAGATACCGTATACGTAATACCTATGGCAACAAGAACAAAATATGTGGTTACAAAAGATGACTTGTTTGATATTGAAAGTTCTCCATCAATCACAGCAGACAATATTCGAGAAGTGAAAGTGACAAGTGAAGCGTTTGGTGATTTTCATATGGTATACGATGAAAATAATCCAATTGATTATAGTGGAACAGGGACTTATCCTTGGTATATAAAAGATACTTATGTTAACCCAATCAATATGGATAATACGATGACTGGTGAAATACTGTCTAACTACACCGTATTTTCTTTTAGTAAAGGGATTGATTATAAGGTAGAGAACCAGAAAAACTACGGCCTTACAGCTCCAAGCGCTACGGTATTCGTAAGATACTTATCAACAGAGGGAGAAGAAAAATCCTATACATTACGGATAGGAAATACCGATTCCGAGGGAAACTACTATGTTTCACCTGAAGGTTCCAATCGTACCTATCTGATGACAAAGGATTCAGTAGATAAGAAGATTAATATAGAAGATAAGGATAGTTATCTAAGCAAATTTACTCATATGGTTAACATTTTAAATATTGAGAAGGTTTCGGTGTCTGCGGCTGGAAAGAATAAGGTATATGAGATTAAACGAACTGATGCTACAGATTCTGATGGAAATACTACCACCACAGAAACATTTTATATCGATGGTGTGGAAGCGGATGAAACAGAGTTTCGAACTACTTATCAGCAAATCATTGGTCTTAAGATGGCAGAGCCGTTAAAAGAAGTGGTTCATATTAGCGGAGATGCTGTATTAACACTAACCTTTACTGAGGCAGATGGAGAGAAATTGATTGTAGAATATCATCCATATAGTGATGATCGTTATACAGTAACAGTGAATGGTAAAACAAGTGCATTGGCTGATAAGACTGAAATTGATACGTTTGCCGAAACAATTATGAATGAATAACTAACTCATCAAGTCACTAGCTGCCTACAACATCTGCTTCCCCTAGGTTGTGGGCAGTTTGCATAAGAAATTTACAAATTTTCTATCACAGTTATCAAGTATTCCTTTCAATTGTGACTTGCACAAGCATTTTTATTATGTTATAATATCGAATTGTGATATGTATATTAATTCCTTGCTCTCTTAAAAGAAGAGGGCCAGAGACCAAAAGGAGGTGCACGCAACTATGAACAAATATGAATTAGCCTTAGTTGTAAATGCAAAAATCGAGGATGAAGCAAAAAATGCTACAGTGGAAGCTGTAAAAGAGCTTATTACAAGATTCGGCGGTAACATTACTAACGTTGATGATTGGGGTAAGAAGAGACTTGCTTACGAAATCCAGAAGATGAAAGAAGGTTATTATTATTTCATCAAATTCGATGCTGATTCTACAACTCCAAACGAAGTTGAACAAAGACTTCGTATTATGGAGAACGTAATCAGATTTTTATGCATTAGACAGGACGCATAACAAAGGGGGTTATCCTTAAATGAACAAAGTCATCTTAATGGGTAGACTTACCAGAGACCCAGAAATCAGATATTCACAAGGTGCAAATTCTCTTGCAATTGCAAGATATTCCTTAGCAGTAAACCGTTCCTTTAAGAGGGAAGGCGAGCCAGATGCAGACTTTTTTAACTGTACTGCTTTTGGTAGAAATGCGGAGTTTGCAGAAAAATATTTGAAACAAGGTACTCGAATCTTAATTTCCGGAAGAATCCAACAGGATAATTATACGAACAAAGAAGGCCAGAAGGTTTACAGCGTTCAAGTTATCGTGGACGAGCAGGAATTCGCAGAAAGTAAGAATGCATCAGGCGGTGAGTCTGGTGGATATCAGCCATCTGCAAGACCTACTCCAAGTGCAGCTGTCGGTGATGGCTTCATGAACATTCCAGATGGAATTGATGAGGAGTTACCATTTAACTAATACCCAAACAAATCCTGATATGTGTAAGAGCAAAATCGTAGACGAAAGTCTACAGTATCGAATAAGGAGGAAATAAAAATGGCTTTTAATAGACAAGATAAAGGCGATAAGGGCGACGCTCCAATGAAGAGACGTATGACCCGTAGAAGAAAGAAAGTTTGTGTTTTCTGTGCAGATAAAACTCACACAGAGATCGATTATAAGGATGTAAATAAGTTAAAGAGATACGTTTCCGAAAGAGGTAAGATCCTTCCTAGAAGAATTACTGGAAACTGTGCAAAGCACCAGAGAGCTCTTACAGTAGCTGTTAAGCGTGCTCGTCACATCGCTTTAATGCCATACACTTTAGATTAATTAAAAATATTATTTAAAAGGAACCGCTTCATAGGAAACTATGCAGCGGTTTTTTGTGTAAGTAAAACTTTTTATGTAAGCTGAAGTTTTTAGGCTTTGTGTTTCTATAATACAACAATAAATAGTGTCTCCAAAAAAATGCTAATATAGATTATCTAATAGTATTTCTTTAATAAACTACAAGCATAGGCGACGTTATTATTTATTTTTCCTGCATCCAGTGTTATAATGAGGAAATGCAATGAGAACGAAGGTAATAAAACGAAGGTAATAAAACGAAGGTTAAAAACGAAAGAGGCGTTACATAATGAAAGAATTAACCGAAGGAAACATCAAGAAACAACTAATCAGTTTTTCTATCCCAATTATCTTAGGAAACATCTTTCAATTAACTTATAACGCAGTGGATTCCATTATCGTGGGTAGGTTTATTGGAAAGGATGCACTTGCTGCGGTTGGTACAGCAAATCCGATTATGAATATTGTGATACTTGGTATCACAGGAATATGTATTGGTGCATCGGTATTAATGAGTAACTTGTTTGGTGCTGGCAAATATGAGGATTTAAAGAAAGAATTATCTACAACATTATTGTTCGGGGCATTTTTCTCTGTAATTATCACGATGCTTGGAGTACTCTGCTCTACTGGAATACTTAGGCTTATGAAGGTACCGGAAGATATTATAGGAGAAGCGTCTATCTATCTGAAAATTATATTTTTAGGAATGCCATTTACATACCTTTATAATGCGTTTGCTTCAGCACTTCGAAGTGTAGGGGATTCGAAAACCCCAATTCTATTTCTTTCATTTGCATCCATATTAAATGGCTTGCTTGATTTGATATTTATTGCGGGCTTTGGTTTTGGTATAGTAACTTCTGCGCTTACCACCATAATTGCAGAGGCAGCTTCTGCCCTATTATGTATATACTATGTAAATCGTAAGGTATCCATGCTTCGATTAAAGAGAGCTGAGTTAAAACTTGATCGCAGATTATTGAAAGAAACTTTAAAACATGGCTCTATAACTGCACTACAACAATCTTGTCAACCGATTGGTAAGCTATTAATCCAAGGTGCAATCAATCCTCTTGGGGTAGATACGATGGCGGCTTTTAATGCAGTTAATCGGGTCGATGATTTTGCATTTACGCCAGAGCAAAGCATAGCGAGTGCAATGATGACTTTTGTAGCTCAGAATAGGGGTGCGGGTAAAAAGGAGCGAATGCGAAAAGGACTCAGTAACGGTCTTTTTGTTGAAGTTTTATACTGGGCAATGATATGCATCGTCATTACATTATTTAAGACACCAATTATGAAGCTTTTTGTTTCGGGTGAGGAAGAAGCTTTAATCAAGGTTGGTACTACTTATTTGGGGTACATGGCATTTTTCTACTTGCTGCCTGCATTTACAAACGGCTTACAAGGATTCTTCCGTGGAATGGGGGATATGAAGATCACACTGGTTGGGACAATAACGCAGATTTCACTTCGTGTATTATTCGTTTTTCTTCTTGTGCCAAAGGTGGGGATGGTTGGCGTAGCATTTGCAAGTTTGCTTGGTTGGATAGGGATGCTTTTAGTAGAGTTTCCTTATAGTAGGAGGTATCTAGTAGAGAAAGAGAAATGATCATTTATGAAAAGATAGATAGAGCTATCCTGTTTAATTAGCTTAAATCGAGACATCCCACTGAAAAGGAATTCTTTCTTAGTGGGGTGTTTTATTCTACATACGGATCATTTAGATATAGTTTAGCGCTTGATAGGTATAGTGTGAGAACATAGATGTAACAGTTTAGCTTAGATATATGATAAGTAACAAAAATAAAGCATATGTTATAAAAATAAAAATAGTATTAAAAAAGAATTAATAAATACAAAAATATGACGATATATTTCGAGGAGTGCTTGTTAACACTATCACTACAGCAAAAAGGGGGACCTCATGTTAGAAGAACTGAAATACAGGTACAGAAAGTATACGTTAAAATGGATCGCTATTTGTGTTGTTGTAGCCATTTTAATGCTCATTGCTAGTAAATTTGGAATCATTACTATTCTAAAAGGGCCAGTGGAATTAAAGGGTGCATGGAATCTGGAAGATTTAGAGGGGAAATATGTGACACTAGACGTGGATTGGGTAATTGGGACATTTGCAGAAGAAACCAGCACCAATGCAAAGACGCGTGTGACTACGACGAAAAGTGTATGTTATTTGGGAAGCTATTATGATGAAGCTTCGAATTATCAAGCAATCTATGGTATTAAGGTTAATAATAGCAAAAAAGACGGTTTAGAAAGAATTATGGATGAAATATATAATGGTTCATACTCATATGAGAACCAGAGAATTACAGGTACATTTCAGAAGATGGATGGCAAGATACTACAATACTATAATGAGGTGTTGGCAGAGGGAGATTTACTTGCTGACTCGATACCCTATGCTATCTTCGATGAAGAAGTAAATGGTGTTGATATTATCATTGTTTATATACTAACTGGTGCAGCTGCAATTGCACTTATTATTGCAATCATCGGACTGATTGGACTACTGATTGGAAAGCCAGATAAATACATAAAGAAATTTTTAGATAGCAATCGTAAGGTTACACTTTCTGGATTGGAGTTAGAATACAGTAAGGGAAAACTAATCGGAATGAATATCGTTGCTGGAAGAAAGTATACGTTTTATCAAACAGGAGCTTATATGCACGTAGTAGATCATAGTGATTTTGTATGGGCATATTATTTTAGTAGAAGTGGGAAGAATTCACAAAGCTTAGTTCGTACGTTTAACAGCAATAAGAATAAATTAGATATAAATGCCTGCAGGGTGGATGCAGAGGCATTATTACTATACTATCAGGAGTCCCAACCTCAAATGATCGTAGGATATGATAAGGAATTAGAAAAATGTTTTCATAAGGATTTTGAGACATTTTTAGGGTATTGTTATAATGAGGCGAAGACAAAGTGGGAAACAGAGGAACAGCTCTTTTAAAAGAGTTATTGAATAAATACTTTAATATAAATAAAAACGGACAGACTAAATTATCCGAGGTGTACAAGGCGGATAAGAAGTCTGTCCGTTTTTAATTAATTAGAGTGGTGAACCAATCGCAGACATCAAAGTGTAATTAGTAATAATAAAGACTTTAAGTATAATCTGGTATTACCTATAATTCATTAAAGTTAGCGACAATTGCATCAACAAGTTCCTCGCTCGACATAACTAATAAAATTACATCGTCTTTGTAAGTAACAGAAGTTTTCTCGGCTACAGTACAAATCCATTTTGCTGGATTTGCATTTGCTTTGATATCCTTTGCTATACTTTCAACATCGGCACCCTCAGGGACACGAAGTAATACTACAGAATGAGGGGTTACACGTATCATAGCATCAGATGCGAGTGCTTCAGCGCCTTTTATGGAATCGATAAACAAATAATAAGAGAAGTTATCTTCATTAATTTCAATATTGGAGACCATCGGTAATTCATCAATACCTTCTAGTAAGGAATCCATCATATCGGTAAGACTCTGCTTTTGCACCTCTGGTGTAGGGGTTACTGTAGGGGTGGGTGCTTTTGTTGGCTTTGGAGGCTTAGTAGGAACTTTCGTTGGTTTCGGTATTACAGTGGGATCTTTTGTGGGCGTTGGTGTTACAGTAGGAGCTTTTGTAGGCTTTGGTGTTGCAGTAGGAGCACTTGTTGGATTTGGTGTAGAAGATGGAACACTTGGGGTTTTCGTTGGCTCCGTAGTTAATTCGGGTTCTTTTGTAGGTTCTACTGTTATCTCCGCTTCTTTTGTAGGCCCTATAGTAGAAGTAGGTTCTGTAGTAGGATTCTCTACTGGTAATGTAGGCTCTATGGTGGGGGTTATTGGTGCTTCGGTAACCGTAGCATCAGGATTGTTGGAAGGCTCTACATTACTAGCTTCCTTCTTATTGGAACAAGCAGTCACACTGAAAGCCAAAACTGCGACAGCAAATAAATAGTGAGAACGTTTCATTTGTATTCTCCTTAGGATTTAGAGTGTTAGATCTTTATTGATTCTCAAAGTTAGCTACAATTGCATCTGCCACTTTTTCAGTTGACATAACTAATAAAATAACATCGTCTTTATAAGTAACAGATACTTTTTCAGCTTCAACACAGATCCATTTCCTTGGATTTGCATTAGCCTTTACCTCATTTGCTATACTTTTTACATCACTACCACTTGGAACACGTAAAAGAACTACAGAATGTGCGACTGACATCATGGCAGCGTCAGAAGCAAGACCCTCTGCTCCAGGAATTGCATCCAAATTTAAATAATAGGAAAAATTATTTTCATCAATTGTAGTATTCATAACCATTGGAAGGTCAACTCCGTCTAGAATAGTACTCATCATATCTTCTAAGCTTTTCTTTTCTGCGGGAGCTTCTGGGGTAGCAGTTGGAGCTTTTGTAGGTTTTGGAGTACTAGTTGGCTTTGGTTTATTGGTAGGTTTTGGGGTACTGGTTGGTTTACTTGGTGCCTTTGTAGGTGTTGGTGTCTTTGTAGGAGCTTTTGTAGCTTCCGGGGCTTTTGTAGGTTGTACGGTAGCTGTTGGCTCCTTTGTAGGTTCTATGGTTGGTTCGGTAGTCGGTTCTTGTGTCGGTTCTTTGGTTGGTTCATCAGTTGGTGTATTCACTGGTGCTTCAGTTGGCGTACTAGTAGGTTCCGTTGTTGGAGCTTCTGTTACGGTAGGAGTAATGGTGGCTTCTACGTCACTATCTCCATTTTTTCCAGAGCAAGCGGTCATACTAATAGCTAGGGTAGCTGATAGTAATAAACATAAAGATTTTTTCATAATGATTCTCCTTTTCCTTTGTAATTTCAACTTTGTTGAGATACATGGTTTAGACGAATTAAGGGTAGCTATAGTTCCATTTATTTAACAAATTGTTTCATAAAAGTTTCATAAATTGTTTCATTTCTCTTCTTTTGGTAGGTTATACTATTATTAAAGCTCACTGTTAGAGTGAATTGAAGTAGTTCGAGAGACTGAAATTTGGGTTACAATTGAAAAGGGGCTTTATTAATCGCGCCTAAGATGATATAATGAAGAATACAATTGCAGTCTTAAAGCTTGTGTCATATGAATCTTAACAGCAGTAAACAAAGGGATAACTGCAATATGGGATACATATCACATCCTTAGCTAAAAGCATATGAAAAATAGGGGGGAAGTTACGAATTTTTCTCTTAGTAGTGTATGCCAAAGCGTGCAGATGGGAGTTTATATGAGAAATAGAAAAAGATTATATGGAGCCTTACGAGCTTATTTAAGATGGCCACTCTTGCTTACCGCATTATTAGTGGTTATGAATATTTGTATATATATGGTTGATCGAAAAGCAAGTGTAGTTATGACTTGTTTTGTTGTGTTGTACTTTGTGATAGCACTTTCGTTGTTTTTTGTGAAACGCCCAAGTATCATGGGTGATATGGTACGTTTTGCATCAAACTATGGTCAGGTACAAAGTAAGCTATTAAAGGAATTGTCACTTCCTTATGCAGTAATTGATAGTACTGGAAAGATGCTTTGGGCAAATGATGAATTTTGCGATATTATCCATTCGGAACGTAGAGCACGACATGCAATAACGAATATTTTCCCGGAGATTACGAATGATATATTACCGGTTAGTGAGATGGATGTGGAAGTACATTTATCTTATGCGGATGCAAATTATAAGGTAGTATTACGCCGAGTTTCAATTCCGGATTTTGAAGAAGATAGTTATTATATGGAAGATGAAACAACGATACAAAACACCTCTTACCTAATTGCGATGTACCTTCATAATGAGACAGAAATTGTAGCATTACAGAAAGAAAATCATGACCAGCGTCAAATTATAGGCTTACTTTATATTGATAATTATGAAGAAGCATTAGAGAGTATTGATGAGGTTCGTAGATCCTTACTAACAGCGCTTGTGGATCGAAAAATAAATAAATATATGCAAAGCATCGATGCAGTGATTAAAAAGATTGAAAAAGACAAGTATATTTTTGTGTTCCAGAATAAATATATGCAACAGCTTCAAAGCAATCGATTCTCAATCTTAGAGGAAGTAAGAAGTGTTAATATCGGTAATGAGATGTCGGTTACGATAAGCATGGGGCTTGGAGTGAGCGCAGAGTCTTATATGAGAGGCTATGAATTTGCACGTGCGGCAATTGATCTTGCTCTAGGTCGTGGTGGTGATCAAGCAGTTATTAAAGAGGGCGAGAAAATCTCATATTATGGTGGAAAGAGTGTTTCTGTTGAGAAGAATACTAGAGTAAAAGCAAGAGTAAAAGCCCATGCGTTACGAGAATTTGTAGAGGCTAAAGATAAGATCGTCATAATGGGGCATTCCATTGGTGATGTAGATTCTTTTGGTGCTGCGATTGGTATGTATCGAATTGCAAAAACCTTAGGGAAAAAAGCTCACATTGTAATCAATGAAGTTACAATCTCTGTTCGCCCAATTCTTTCAAGGTTTACAAACAATCCGGATTATGAAGAAGATATGTTTCTAAACAGTGCCAGTGCAATACAAGCGGTTGATATGAATACCTTGTTAATTGTTGTGGATGTAAATAGACCTAGCTATACTGAGTGTCCAGAGTTGTTGGAATTAACAAAAACGATTGTAATACTTGATCATCATCGTCAGACCGGAGAAGCTGTTGAAAATGCAGTATTATCCTATATTGAGCCATATGCTTCCTCTTCATGTGAGATGGTTGCTGAAGTGTTACAATACATTGGAGATGGGTTAAAACTTCGCCAGTGTGAAGCAGATGCAATGTATGCTGGTATTATGATTGATACAAATAATTTCTTAAATAAAACAGGTGTAAGGACATTTGAAGCGGCAGCATACCTTCGTCGAAGTGGTGCTGATGTTACGAGAATACGAAAAGCATTCCGTACAGAAATGCCAGAATATATGACAAAGGCGGAGGCAATCACTTCAACTGAGGTTTTTATGGAGAAGTATGCATTTGCAGAATGTAGTAGCGAGGGAGTTGATAGCCCAACCGTTCTTGGTGCACAGGTGGCAAATGAACTTCTTAATATTAATAATATGAAAGCATCTTTTGTATTCACACAGTTTAATGGCAAGATTTATATTAGCGCACGTTCCATAGATGAATTAAATGTTCAAGTTGTTATGGAGAAACTAGGAGGTGGCGGTCATATGAGTGTAGCTGGTGCCCAGCTAAGTGATTGTACACTTACAGAGGCAATGCAGAAAGTAAAGGATGTATTAACAAAGATGACAGAGGAAGGAGACATATAAATGCAGGTTATATTATTAGAGGATGTAAAAGCTCTTGGAAAGAAGGGTGAAGTGGTTAAGGTAAGTGATGGTTATGCAAGAAACTTTATCTTACCAAAGAAATTAGGGTTAGAGGCAACTCCTAAAAATTTAAATGACTTAAAGTTGCAAAAAGCGGCGGAAGCGAAGCTCGCTCAAGAAATATTAGAGCAGGCACAGGCTCTTGCGAAAGAAATTGAGTCAAAGAGCATTTTATTAAAAATTAAATCTGGTGAGGGTGGAAGAACCTTTGGTTCTGTTTCTACCAAGGAAATCGCAGTTGCTTTAAAAGAGCAGTTAGGACATGACATTGATAAAAAGAAACTAGTATTAAATGACCCAATTAAGAATATGGGAACTTATACGGTACCGGTAAAGCTACACCCGAAAGTAACTGCAGAACTGAAGGTAAAAGTAGATAGTCTGTAAGGAGAGCATCAGCCATGGATGAGGCATTTATTAAAAAGATTCAACCGCATAGTGCAGAAGCCGAGCAGTCGGTAATAGGTTCTATGATTATGGACCGAGATGCGATTATTACTGCCTCTGAAATATTGAATGCAGAAGATTTTTATCAGCATCAGTATGGTGTATTATACGATGCTATGATAGAACTATTTCAGGAAGGAAAACCTGTTGATTTAATTACCTTACAGAGTAAATTAAAGGAGAAGGAAGTACCTCCTGAATTATGTAGCTTAGAGTTTATCAGTGATTTGATCCGTTCGGTTCCAACATCTGCGAATGTTAAGTATTATGCGACCATCGTTAGTGAGAAGGCATTACTGCGTCGCTTGATTAAGGTAACAGAAGGAATCACAAACATGTGCTATCTTGATAAAGAGAAGGTAGATGCGGTATTAGAACAGACAGAGAAAGAAGTCTTTAGTATTGTTCAAAACCGTAGTTCTGGTGATTTCGTCAGCATCAAGGATATTGTTATCAAATCGCTGGATAGTATTGAGGCAGCTTCTAAGAGTAAGGGTAGCGTAACAGGAATTGCTACGGGTTTTTATGATTTGGATTATAAGATGGCTGGCTTACAGCCATCGGATTTAATATTGGTTGCAGCAAGACCTTCTATGGGTAAGACTGCATTTGTCTTAAATATCGCAGAATATGTTGCGGTTCGAAATAAAATAACGACGGCAATTTTTAGTTTGGAAATGTCGAAGAACCAGCTTGTAAATCGTATATTATCTATGAATTCTAAAGTGGACTCTCAGGCAATCCGAAGCGGTGAGCTAAACGACGAGGATTGGGCAAAGTTAATGGAGAGTGCTAGAACCGTTGGTGAGTCAGGGTTAATTATTGATGACACACCAGGTATTTCGATCACAGAGCTGCGTTCCAAGTGTAGAAAATTTAAATTAGAACATAATCTGGGATTAATTATTATCGATTATCTTCAGTTGATGTCAGGCGGTAAGAAATCAGAATCCAGACAACAAGAAATTTCGGAGATATCCCGTTCCTTAAAAGCTCTAGCCAGAGAGGTTAACTGTCCGGTAATTGCACTATCACAGCTATCTCGTGCTGTAGAGCAGCGCCCAGATAAACGACCTATGCTATCTGACCTTCGTGAATCTGGTGCGATCGAGCAGGATGCCGATGTCGTTATGTTCATATATCGTGATGATTATTATAATCACGATTCTGAGGATGCTGGTATTTCTGAAATTATTATCGGTAAACAAAGAAATGGTCCAACAGGTACTGTAAAACTTGCTTGGTTATCACAGTTTACAAAATTTGCGAACTTAGAACGATAATTTAAAAGAAGTGACAAAAAGAAAAGTTTTAGAGGGTGTTTTTGAAACACCCTCTTTTTTTTTATAGATTGCTGTCGAAGGGTTTTTCTAAAACATTGGGACGAGTTGTTGCATTTCGGGGTTCAGATGTTATAATGAGGAAGTGGAAAATTATAACATTTCGGAGGACGCACATGGAAGATAGGGTTTATAAGATATCGGAGGCTTCTAAAATGATTGAAGTCAAGTCCAATGAGCTTCGATACATGGAAGAGCAACTGGGATTGAAGATCCCCCGTAATGAGTTAGGATATCGTTGCTATAAGCTATCAGATATCGAATTATTAAAAACTGTGAATATATTAAATAATGAAGGTTTTTCTTTTAAGGTCATTCGAATGATATTACCTTATATCGATAAATTGTTTTCCATGGAGCCAAAACGTATGGATTTATTTAAGGACAAGCTAGGGGTAGCAACAGGGCTTTTTGGTACTAAGGCACAACAGAATTTGCGTTTTCAATACACGAAGTGGCGGGATGCAATGAACTTAGATAGTATGGAGGACACATCGGAATCAGATAATTTGAATGCTAAAGGAGAGATAAAAGACGTGCAAACAAGGGAAGAGGTAACCGAACAAAAGGAGGATTCCACTTTGTCTCAAGAAGTATTAGGAGATGAGAAATTATTAGATAACGAAGAATCTGTAGAGATAGTTGAGAAGGAACCAAGTATCATAAAAGAAGTAGAAGCTATTGATATTAAGTCTGGAAAAAACAATCAAGATAAAGTTAAGCAATTTATCCAAATTATGCAGGGTATTATGGTGGACGCAATGCAGGAAAATAGTCAGTATTTAGCAAAGGACATTAGCCGTACCGTATCGGATTCTGTAGTCAAAGAGATTGATTATCGTATGAGGTTGAGAGAAGAAAGAGAAGAGGAACGTTACAAACAACTAGACCGACTTATCCGTGAAATGCAGGCGAAAGGTCAGGTTGCTGCGACTAGAGAGTACGGTGGTAAAAAAAGAGAAAGTAAATTTTTTAAGAAAAATAAAGTTAGGATATAATGAGTAGGTAAGGCTAGTCACATTAACAAAAAAAAGCTGTTGTAATAATTACAACAGCTTTTTTTGTACATGATAATATTTCTTATCATGACAATAGAATCACATAATGTGTATGTCTATTGATAGAATCCAACGATTCTTATGTGTTTAATTAGCCCTCGATAGCACCTGTTGGGCAAGTTGCTGCACAAGCGCCACAATCTAAACATGCATCTGCATCAATTTCGTAATGAGAAGCGCCTTCAGAGATAGCTCCCACTGGACATTCGCTTGCACAAGCACCACAGCTGATGCAACCATCATTAATTACGTATGCCATTTTGTTTACCTCCTTTAAAATATTTGATTTCATTTTACTCTAAATGGACAAAGAATACAAGAACTAATTTATTCCCAAGCTCCTAAATCTCCGATAAAACAAGAAAATACTATAGAGATGGTTTAAGAGCCACTCTTTGATTTAAGAAAAAATATTCTTTCCATGAAGAGGCTTGACGGCAACTATTGGGTAAACTATAATGTAATGAACACGATAACGTGTTTATATGGACAGGTTTTACTCATAAGGAGGTAATAAATATGAAAGTTACGAAGGATATGATTATCGCAGATATTATTGCAATTGACCAGAATTTAATTCCTATTTTATTAGATGCCGGAATGCATTGCATCGGATGTCCATCTGCTCAAGGAGAAACATTAGAGGAAGCATGTATGGTTCATGGAATCGAAGTGGACGAGTTAGTTGCAAAATTAAATGCTTATGAAGAAGCAAAATAATATAAAATATAAAATTAATTTTAGAGAAGATTAAGCATGAGTTTCGTCTTCTGAAAGTAAAATGGGCTGTAATTATACAGCCCATTTTCTATGCTAGAAATTATTCTTTGATTACTAGTGTAAGTGAATAACGTTTTTATAATGCAGTTAATTTTTGCATCGCTTTATCCGCTATGATTACCTCGTAATGTTCTTTGAAGTATGCGATACTTGCGTAATTTGTTTTCTCAGATTTCCCGTATTCGGAGATTATATTACACACCTTATTAAAGTCTTCCGGTGTATGTTTAGAAATATGAACTACCAAGTAGTATTTGGAATCTACCGGATTCTTATATAATGTGTTATATCCTTGATAAAATGGTACGATGATTCTTGCTAAGTTGGTGAGTTCACTTAGGTTACGGAAGGAAAATATTTTATAAAGAGAGCTTGCTAACTGTATAAACTCCTCATTTGCCTTTCCCTGCTTTTGGGATTCCTTTTGTTTTGAAGCAAATTCTTTATTAGAAGAATCGCTTTTTTCGCGTTTACCAAGTAATTCGCCAAGGTGCTCAAAACAATTTAAGATCTCATCTGCATAAGCGTCTTCCTCTTCTTCCTCTTCCTCTAAGTCATCATCACTAGATGCATAAGGTGTAAAGTTAGAAAATCTAGTGTCAAGTTCGTCTGGATCCTCAACTTTCGTAATTACAAGAACCAAGCAATCTGCCGATACCGGTGTAGCTTCTATCATCAGTGGAATATCTTCCGCTTCAAAACCAAATTCATAAGCAGCCTGTTGCATCATGTCTCGAAAGAGCTGTTTTGCTTTGTCACTACCATATGCTAATTCACTAATACGTAGTTCACGGTCCATAAGATCTTCCTTATTCAGTGTGCATCGAATCTGAGTATCGCTTATTTTTTCAAGTTTCATAGAATCACACCCCTTTCTATTCTTACGGCTCTATTCTATATTGAGTCTTAACATCATTTGCATTGTATAAACAATAAGGGCTGGTAACCCTATTGTCTTGAACAAAGTATAATGGATAACCATAGATAAGTCAATAACCTGTACATTTTAGAATTATCGTCAGAATCACTAAAAAAACCACATTACTTTGTACAGCGTAAATTGCGAAACCTCATTGCATCAGAGAGAAAAGTCACCTATAATAGAAATAGATTCTATTTCATCTTAAAATTCTTTTGAATCAGTGATATACTCAGGAATTCATTCGCCTATATAACTCATTTTTTCCCGGTAGAAAGGAGAGTATGCAAAACGACCTTTGGTTTGGAAAATACCGTATCCAAAAAGAAATTAAAAGACATGAGGATACTATAGTATATTTAGCGGAACATATATCGTTACATAGTCTTTGTATTTTAAAGCAAATTGATAAGAAATCTCCTTTGTACCGGGGGTTGTATCAGGAAGCAAAAATTCTTAGCAGTTTACATAACACATCAATCCCTTGTGTGTTTGACTTCATAGAAACGAAAGATTTTGCTTGTTTGATACTACAATATCTTCCTGGTAAAACATTATCAAGTATCTGTCAAACTATTGAACTTTCTGAGAAGTTGATTCTATCTTATGCAATCTTGTTATGTGATATTCTTAACTACCTTCATTCCCAAAAGCAACCTGTACTTCATCTTGACATAAAACCCTCTAATATTTTGATATTTGAGTCGGATGTTTATTTAATCGATTTTGGTAGTGCGACGCGAAAATCGGATCTACGAGAAGATTTTTTTGGAACAAGATGGTTCGCACCGCCTGAACAGTATGAACAATTCTCTCTTGATGAGCGAACCGATATCTATTCTTTTGGTATGGTATTGTATTATATGGTATTTGGACGAGAATATGCGAGGAGAAAAGGGGAAAATATTGAAGTAAATAATCGATGTAGTAGGGAGCTTTCAGATGTTATTAATCGTTGTTTAAAGTTAAAAAGGACGATTAGATATTCATCCATCTCAGAGATTAGAAAGCGATTGCTTCAAATACAACAAAAGCAAAGTAAAATCGGAATAGGGAAAGAATCCGTTTACTACTCAGTTTGTGGTTCACAGCAACATATTGGATGCACTCATTTTGCTTTAAAACTATGTAACTTTTTGAAGCATCGATATGGTAATTGTCTTTATATTGAAAGAAATACTTCCTATGCAGTTCGTGATATGTTGATTGAGAAAGGGAAACTAAGTGCAGATGGAATTTACGAATATGAAGGGATTTCAATGATTCCATTTCAAAAAGGTAGGATTATCCCTGATGAGGTATTACGAAAGTATGGACATATTGTCTATGATTTTGGAGTTGTGATGGAAGAGAACAAAGAGGATTATCTAAGTGGAAAAAGATGTTTCGCCGTCGTTGGAGCGAAAGATTGGGAAAAATCTCAAACAAAGCAACTACAGAGTCTTCTTAAGCATAGTAAAGTAACTTATTTTGCAAATTTCATTACTACAAAGGAGCAGGAAAGATTATTATGTAAGGAAAATTTACGGATTGAACGATTGCCATATGAAGCGTTAACTCTCTGTGGGAAAGCATCAGAAACGGCAAGATTGTTTCAGGATATTTTATAAGCAGAAGAATTAAAATAGGTATTAGCAAATAGAAAAGGGAAAAGAAATAAAATGAAAAAGAAAAGAGAACAATTAGAATAAGGATGAAAAAAAAGAAAATTGAGGTGTGTAAAAGAATAGGTATACTGGGATTACATAGAAGTTCTGGAGTTACTCATCTTACCCTTTTAATGGCTCAGTATTTAAGAGGGTGCCTAGGACATAAGGTCACAGTGTTAGAAAAGAGTGGGCGTTTTGATTTGAGGTCTCTATCGCATTATTACTCCCTTTGTGATAAGTGGGAGGAGGGTTTTATGCTACATGGTATTCAGTTTTTAATAAAAGATAATGTAATGATCAACAACAATTTAAAAGAGGAATGCGTCCTTATTGATTTTGGTACAAATTATCAAGGTGTTATCGAGTTAGAAGACAGGTTAGACATTCTAATTTATGTATTTACGAATGCACCGTGGTATCAAGCAGTGGATATGTTATGGAGATATAAGAAGGAGGATAATAATAGGCTAAAAAAAGCTGTCATATGTAATATGGCAACAAAAAAGTCGTTGAATCATAGTTTGAAATTACCTATAAGACCAAGTGTACTTGGTTTAGAGCCAGATTTTTTTAATCCATCTGTAGAAGCAATACGGCTATTTGAATCAGTGCTTCTTATATAAAATCTTTTTATAGGCATTCACTTAAAAACTTAAGTAATGAGCATTGCAACTTTGTATCGGTAATCTGTAACAAATAGGAGTTAAGATGCATATCACAACCTTCTTATTCCAAACAAAAAAGTAATTACAATTGTTCTTACGATACATATCAGGGTAGAATTTTCGAATGGCTGAAAAATCTTTAGCCAATAATCCAAATTAACACTCGCACTAGCGATGCAATTGCTTTGTTTTTTAAGATGTATAAATGCAACTTGAGTTTCGCATAATAATGCGAGAACTCACATGACGAAACAGTCTTTTATCTGTGAACCGCTTTAGGAGCAATTGTCTCAATACACTGCTTCTTGCAATTAGGATAAAAGACTGTTTTTTTGTTCTAGATATAGAATTTTTAGATTCTTAAAATACAAAGAAGGAGAGTGCTTCTATGTTAATGAACAGCAAATTAAGTGATTTCAATGATTTATTTATATTTTTTTAAGGAAAAAGCAAAGAAAACAGCGAAATAATAGATGACGATACTAGGAAAAAATGCTATAATATTCAGTATGGATTAGTTTAGCCAGGCATTAACATGCTCACAAAACTCAAAGGAGAATATGAAGAGAGGTTAATATGGAAAAAAGAACAAAACTTGCAATCATCGGAACTGTCGCAGTTGTGGTTGTTGTACTTGCGATTGTTGTATCTTATATCGTAGAGAAGAATACACCTAGCAAAGAGGTTAAAGCATTATCAGAATATTATCAAGTTCCTGAAGGGGAAGCGATGGTAATCATGGATGATATCGTCTATGAGAGAAATGCGAAACTTATGGATGGTGTTCTATATATGGATTTTGAAACCATTACAAGTAAGTTTAATAAGAGATTTTATTGGGATGCGATAGAAAATGTATTAATCTATACAACACCAACAGAAATCATTAAAGCAGAGGTAGGAACGAAAGAATATTTAGTAAATAAAAATAAAGTAGCTGCAGACTATCCAATTGTAAAAACGATAGGTACAGAAGTATATGTGGCACTTCCATTTGTTTCTGTATACTCTGATATGCGTTATGAAGCATATGAGAATCCGAATATCGTTGTTATTCAGTGCAAATGGGGTGATTACTTGTTTGCCGATGTAGAGGATGCAACTCAGGTAAGAACAGAAGCCTCGATTAAAAGTCCAATTTTAAAGGAGCTAAGCAAAGGGGATCGAGTATTAATAATCAACAATGGAGGAAACCAAGAAAATGGTTTCTTAACTGTCATGACGAAAGAAGGTATCAGAGGATACGTTCGTAAAAAGAATCTTTCCGATTCTTATTATGATAAAGTAACAAGTACCTTTGAAGCACCTGTATATACCAATATAACAAAAGACTATAAGATTAATTTAACTTGGCATCAGGTTACCAATCAGGAGGCAAATAAAAAGTTAGGGGAAGTATTAGATTCTACTAAGGGTATTACGACAATATCACCTACTTGGTATCGTATTAATTCGGTAGAAGGAACTCTATCTTCTTTGGCAAGTGAAAGTTATGTAGAAAAGGCTCATAGTATGGGGCTTGAGGTTTGGGCGCTAGTAGATAATTTTGATCCTAATGTTAACACGTACGAGGTATTATCAAAAACTTCAAGTAGAGAACGTTTGATTAATGAGCTGATCGCAGAAGCTATAAAATACAACCTCGATGGTATTAATATTGATTTTGAGAATTTGACTGTGGAGACGGGACCACATTACATTCAGTTCTTACGTGAACTTTCGGTAAAGTGTCGAAGCAACCAGATAGTATTGTCTTCTGATACTTATGTTCCTGCACCTTATTCAAAGTTTTATGATAGGCAAGAACAAGGGGCTATCCTTGATTATGTTGTAATTATGGCATACGATGAGCACCATAGCAAATCAGAGGAGGCAGGTTCTGTTGCTTCCATTGGCTTCGTACAAAAAGCTATTGATGATATGTTGCTTCAAGTACCAAAGGAAAAGTTGATTATGGGAATTCCATTCTATTCAAGACTATGGAAGGAATATACGGAACTTGGAAATCCTGCGCTTGCATCTGAGGCAGTTAGTATGGTTAGTGCAGAAAAAACACTAGAAGCAAATAATGCAACGAAGACCTGGGATCAAACGACAGGACAATACTATGCAGAATATGAGAAAGATGGAGCGAAATATAAAATTTGGCTAGAGGAAGAAGAATCCATTGAAGCTAAGATGAAACTTATCTTTGAAGCTGATTTGGCTGGTGTTGCAAGCTGGAGATTAGGATTTGAGAAACCGAGCATATGGAATGTAATTCAGAAATATGTGAATTAGATTCTTTGTCGTTTCATATGATATAAAGAAACGCAAGGAAACTAGGTCAGAGCAATGAAAAGACGTTACTTTAATGTTGTATTTGCAATCTTGGTTCTATGCTCGATGCTACTTCTCTCAGATAAGAGCATTGAAACCATGAAGCATATGTTTTCAAGGTCTAAGGAGTCGAAAGAGGATCATAAGTTAACTGTAGTAATTGATGCTGGTCATGGAGGATTTGATCCTGGTAAAGTTGGAGTGAATGGAGCACTTGAAAAAGATATTAATCTTGCAATTGCGATGCATTTAAAGGAATTATTAGAACAGAATGACTTAAAAGTTGTTATGTTACGAACCACAGATGAAGCTCTTTATTCAGAAGGTGACTCTAACAAAAAAGCTTCAGATTTAAAAAAACGAGTTCAATTGATGGCAGAGGCAAATCCAGTTTTGGCAGTGAGCATTCACCAAAATAGTTTTCCACAGGAATCAAGTTATGGTGCCCAAGTATTTTATTATACGGATTCTGAACAAGGAAAAGAATTTGCAAAGATGATGCAAGCAACATTAAAAGAATTAATAACCGATGGTAATCATCGAATGGAAAAACCAAATAAAGATTATTACCTGCTAAAGAAGTCCACCTGTCCGCTCATTATAGTTGAGTGTGGCTTCCTTTCCAATCAAAAAGAGGCGAAGCTTTTGGCTACGGATGAATATCAAAGGGAAATGGCGTGGGCGATTCATCTTGGTGTAATGAGGTACTTAAATACGATGGAATAATAAGTTGAAAAACAGAAAGTTTTTTAACACCGAGTTACGCAGTATTCAATCAGTGGGTAAGTTGAATATGCAGAAAGAGCTAAGAAGGTAGAACAGTGAAAACAATTATAAAGCGAATGGATCGAGAAAATTTAAACTCAGATGACTTTAAGGATGCAGTAAAATTATTAAAAGAAGGGCAACTGGTAGCATTTCCTACAGAAACTGTTTACGGTCTTGGCGGTGATGCCCTTGATAAAACAGCTGCAAGACGTATTTACGAAGCAAAAGGCAGGCCGTCTGATAATCCTTTAATCGTTCACATCGCAAATATAGAAGCACTTAAGGAATTAGCAGTGGAGGTTCCGGAGGAAGCGTATCGGTTAGCTGATGCTTTCTGGCCGGGACCACTCACAATGATATTAAAAAAAAGTGATTTGGTCCCAAGAGAGACAACAGGAGGTCTTGACACAGTAGCGATACGTATGCCATCGGATGCGATTGCAAGGCTACTGATTGAAGAATCTGGTCTTTATATAGCGGCACCAAGTGCAAATAAATCAGGAAGACCAAGTACTACAAAGGCGGAACATGTAATCGAGGATTTGGATGGTTGTGTATCTATGATAATAGATGGTGGCTCCTCTACGATTGGATTGGAGTCAACAATTGTGGATCTGACTGGAGAAACTCCAGTTATTTTACGGCCAGGTTTTATTACGAAAGAGATGCTGAATGGATGTATTCAGGGAACAGAGTATGACCAAGCTGTATTAAAGAGAGAAAAGAGTGATCCGGTGGTAGCAAAAGCCCCTGGGATGAAATATCGCCACTATGCACCGAAAGGACAACTTTCGATATACGAAGGAGATACAAATCGGGTAATTAATGCAATCAATGAAATTGCCAAGCTAAAGACAGAGGAAGGATTTCATGTAGGAATCCTTGCAACCGAAGAAACGAAGCACCATTATTTGTATGGAGAAGTAAAAAGTATTGGAACTAGAAAAAAGGAAGAAACGATAGCAGCGCATTTATTTGAGTGTCTAAGAGAATTTGACACTAGTAATGCAGCATACATCTTTTCTGAAAGCTTTGATGATAATTCTTTAGGACAAGCCATTATGAATCGTCTACTAAAGGCAGCAGGATATCAAGTTGTTACAATAGATTAGAGGATAGGTTTAGAAGAAAGATAAATAAAGTAGGGGGATAAATCATGCCACGAAAGTATGATAGAGTAATCTTTGTTTGTACAGGGAATACTTGCCGTAGTCCAATGGCGGAAGCACTTCTAAAAAATTTAATTCAAGAGGAAGGGATTGAAATTCTATCGAGAGGATTAATTGTTTTGTTTTCGGAGCCAATCAATCCAAAAGCGGAAGAGGTTTTAAAAAATCATGACATTCCTACAACCGAGCATACAACAAAGCAATTTAAAGCGATTGAAGTTACAGAGAATACCCTGGTATTAACCATGACATACAAACAGAAATTAAAAATCATTCAAGATTATGGTATTGAGAAAAATTTATATAGCATAAAAGAGTATGTAGAAGAGTTTGGTGATGTAGTTGACCCATATGGCGGTACACTTCTTGATTATGAAGGGTGTTATGAAGAACTTGCTCTTTTAGTAAAGAAAACAATGTATCGGTTATTGCGAGAAGTGTGAAAGAAATAGAGATTTCTTTCACACAGAAGTATGTGCCTGCGAAATCCATGTCAATACTTTAAGTACTGAGTGTATATAAGTTCGAAATATAGGGTTGGTATTGTGAATTAATATGAATTATACGTGAGATTAGAGATAAAATAGGATATACAAGGATGAGGTTTTATGATACCATAAGACCGTAAAAAGCGAAAGAGTTTGAATGGAGGAGAAACAATGATAGCACTTGGATGTGATCATGGTGGGTATGATTTAATGCAGGAAGTAATTACGTTCTTAGAGGAGAAGAAAATTCCATTTAAGAATTTTGGAACAGATTCTAAGGCATCCTGCGATTACCCCGTTTTTGGGAAAAAGGTTGCTATGGCAGTTGCAAATAAAGAATGTGAGTTTGGTATTTTGATTTGTGGAACTGGAATTGGAATCTCCATGGCGGCAAATAAGGTAGATGGAGTTCGAGCCGCATTATGTCACGATTGCTTTAGTGCAGAAGCGACTAGACAACACAACAATGCAAATGTACTATGCATGGGAGGAAGAGTAGTTGGTCCTGGCCTTGCATTAAAGATTGTGGAAATCTTTCTAAACACTGAATTTTCCAATGATGAGAGACATATTAGAAGAATCTCTATGTTGGAGAACTAAAAAAATGAAAGGCTGTTATAATAACGGAATTTGCATATATTATACGTAGTATGTAAATTAACCGCTAGTATAGCAGCTTTTGTGATTCATGGAATTATATGTGAATAATGTAACATACTTTTCCAGTGTAAGAAAGTGGACTTTTTTAGACAAAATGGTATAATATTACTCATGATACAGGAAATTAGGCTGAAAAAATAGAAAAATTTTATGAGCTTTTATCAATATAAAAAGAATAACTAAGGAGTAAAGGCTGTATATTATGAAGAATAAGAGTAGTGTAGTGAAAGGAATACTAATGGTAAGCCAAATTGGTATTAGCATGCTTGTTCCAATTTTCTTATGCGTTTTTGTTGGAAGGAAGTTAGATGATTGGCTTGGTACCAGTTATATTACACTTATTGGGCTTGTTCTTGGTATTATGGCGGCATTTCGCAACATATATATAATGACAAAATCATTTTATGCAAAAGATAAGGCAAGAGAGGATGCAGAACTAAGTCGTTTGGATGAGATGAAAAAGGAGCGCGAGAGAAGGAAAAAAGAAGGAACTTACGAAACAAAAGAGACGGAATATAAGTCATAGTAAAATGGAGGTTGCCTGGTATGAGTGATGGAAAAAAGACATTTCAAGAATTATTAATTGGTATCGCATTATTTGCAATCCTATTTTTTATTCCAGGATTATTTATGAAAGTGGATAAGCTGGCCTATTATCTTGGGCTTGGTTTGGGAATACTGGTAGCAGTACTAATGACAATTAGCATGTATACAACAATAGAGAAATCTTTAAATATGGATCAAAAGAGCGCAATGAACTATACCAAAAGGAATGCTATCTTTCGTCTTTTGTTAATTATTGTAGTTCTTGTTGCTGCAGTTTTTATCAACAGTATCAACGTATTTTCCGTGGTACTGGGTGTTTTAAGCTTGAAGTTATCGGCCTATTTGCAGCCGTTAACCCATAAATTGTTTAGTAAAAATTAAGAGAAAAGGAAGGTGAGAAAGTGAGTTTAGGAGGCATTTTGCTTTCCTCAGGTGTTTTAGACCCACAAGCAACCAGTGTGGTAAATGACGAGATAACCTTTGGTGTTGACGGTCTGATACGGTATGAGCTATTCGGGCATGAGTTATGGATTACCACAACGCATATCAGTTTACTGATTGTGATGGTCGTTATTATAGCTTTTGCAGTGGTTGCGAATCGTTTTATTAAAAAAGCAGATCCCTATAAAGTACCTGGCAAGTTTTTAAATGCTATTGAGTACCTGGTGGAAACCTTTGATAATTTAACCAAAGCTAACATGGGTGAAAAACATGGTTTGAAGTTTTCTAATTACATCGGTACCTTGTTCATCTTTATCCTGTTAGCCAACATCTCCGGATTATTTGGTTTAAGATCACCAACTGCAGATTATGGTGTAACATTAGCATTAGCATTAGTTACCTTCGTACTAATTCATTACAATGGATTTAAGTATCAAAAATCTGCACACATTACGAATCTATTTAAACCAATTCTATTAACCCCGATAAATATTATCGGTGAAATTGCAACTCCAATTTCTATGTCGTTGCGTTTGTTTGGTAATGTATTATCAGGAACGGTAATGCTTGGATTGGTATATGGATTATTGCCGAAGGCAATCTTATTATTGGTGCCAGCACCTTTACACGGATACTTTGATGTATTCTCAGGAGCTATTCAGACATACGTTTTCTGTATGTTGACGATGGTATTTATCTCAAACACATTTGAGGAAGCGTAAATTTAGGTAAGTACAAAAAGAGTAAAAGAAAGATTTAAGGAGGAAATATATATGATTTCTAATGAAGCATTTGTTTTAGGTTGTTCAGCAATTGGAGCAGGTCTTGCGATGATCGCAGGTATTGGACCTGGTATTGGACAGGGTATTGCAGCAGGTCATGGTGCAGCTGCGGTAGGTAGAAACCCTGGTGCAAGGGGTAACATTATGTCAACTATGCTATTGGGACAAGCGGTAGCCGAGACAACCGGTCTTTATGGTTTCGCGGTTGCTATTATTCTCTTATTTGCTAACCCACTTATCGGTAAGCTGTAATCGGCCTCTAGAAAAATTTAAAGGAAGGGAGGCCGAAATGTGGGCAATTTGATAGTAAGCATGGTTAACAGTACAGTATTGGCAGCCACAAAAGAGACTGGTCTATGGAACCGTATCTTTGGTTTGGATATGCAACTTTTAGCAGATGTAGTTATTATGGGTCTTGCCATATTCGTACTTTTTTTAGCTTTATCTTATCTTCTGTTCAACCCGGCCAGAGAACTCTTACAAAAACGCCAAGACCGTATTAAAGAGGAAATGGATGCATCAGCAAAGGATAAAAAGGAAGCAGCGCAGTTAAAATCTAATTACGAAGCAAAGATAAAAGAAGCTTCTAAGGAAGTGGATGAAATCTTAAGCGAAGGTCGTAAGAAGGCATTAAAGCGTGAGAATGAAATTGTTGATGAAGCAAAGATGGAAGCTTCAAGAATTGTAGATAGAGCAAATAAAGAAATTGAATTAAATAAGAGCAAGATGAAGGATGAGGTAAAGCAAGAAATGATTGCTGTCGCATCCGTTATGGCTGGCAAAATCATTGCTGGTAACATAGATGAATCAAAACAAAAACAGTTGATTGATGAAGCTTTGAATGAGATGGGTGATGAGACATGGCAAAATTAGTATCGGGGACATATGGAGAAGCGTTATTCGATTTAGCCTTGGAAAATAAGTCTCTTGATATCATAGAAGAAGAAATCAAAGCTGTGAAGGAAGTATTTAAAGAGAATACGGAACTTATCAAGTTCTTAAATCATCCTAAGATTACTAAGGAAGAAAAGGTAGCATTTATTGAAAATATCTTTAAAGGTAGAGTAAGTGATGATGTTACTGGATTCCTGGTGATAATCATTAAGAAGGGAAGATATGATGAGATTTTGGAAATCTTTGATTATTTTCTGGCAAAGGTTCGTGAGCATAAGAAAATAGGAGTAGCTTATGTGACTTCCGCGCTAGAATTAAGTGCGCAGGAGCAGGAAAAGATTGAAAACAAGCTATTGGCTACAACAAAATATGTTCAATTTGAGATGAATTACAAGGTAGATGCGACGATCCTTGGTGGATTAATTATTCGCATCGGAGATAGAGTAGTGGATAGCAGTCTAAAATCGAAGCTAACCACACTATCCCAAAATCTCTTTAAGATACAGCTTGGCTAATCGAATTGTAAGGCGGTTCTTAAGAAAAGAAATTTACAGAAAGAAGGTGCTTATCTCTTGAATTTAAGACCTGAAGAAATCAGTTCAGTCATAAAAGAGCAGATAAAGAATTACAGCATGCAGCTTTTAGTATCTGATGTTGGTACTGTTATACAAGTAGCAGATGGTATTGCTCGTATTCATGGTCTGGAGAACGCTATGCAAGGAGAGCTTTTGGAGTTTCCAGGAGACATCTATGGCATGGTGTTAAACTTAGAAGAAGATAATGTCGGCGCCGTATTGCTTGGTGATATGAAGAATATTAACGAAGGTGACACTGTAAAAACAACTGGTAGAGTAGTAGAGGTTCCAGTTGGTGATGCATTGTTAGGTCGTGTCGTTAATGCTCTTGGACAGCCAATCGACGGTAAGGGACCGATAGAAACAAAAAAATATCGTCAAATAGAGCGTGTTGCTTCTGGTGTAATCGCAAGAAAATCTGTAGACACGCCGCTACAGACAGGTATTAAAGCGATTGACTCTATGGTTCCAATTGGACGCGGTCAGCGTGAGCTTATTATCGGTGATAAACAAACTGGTAAGACAGCGATTGCTCTTGATACGATTATTAATCAAAAGGGACAGAATGTAAAATGTATCTACGTAGCCATTGGCCAAAAGGCTTCTACAGTTGCAAATATAGTAAAAACTTTAGAAGAATATGGTGCTCTTGACTATACAACAGTAGTAGCATCTACAGCAAGTGAGTTAGCTCCACTTCAATATATTGCACCATATAGCGGATGTGCTATGGGTGAAGAATGGATGGAGTCTGGTCAGGATGTACTTGTAATTTACGATGACTTAACGAAGCATGCTGCGGCATATCGTACCCTTTCCTTGCTCCTTAAGAGACCACCAGGCCGTGAGGCTTACCCAGGTGATGTATTCTATTTACATTCAAGACTCTTGGAGCGTGCTGCTAGATTAAACGATGAACTTGGTGGTGGCTCCTTAACAGCACTTCCAATTATTGAAACACAGGCAGGTGACGTATCTGCTTACATTCCAACCAACGTTATTTCGATCACGGATGGTCAAATCTATCTAGAGACCGATATGTTTAACGCAGGTTTTCGTCCAGCGGTGAATGCAGGTCTTTCCGTATCGCGTGTTGGTGGTTCTGCACAGATCAAGGCGATGAAGAAGATTGCTGGCCCTATTCGTATTGAGCTTGCACAGTATCGTGAACTTGCTGCATTTGCTCAGTTTGGTTCTGACCTTGATGCAGATACCAAAGAAAAACTTGCACAAGGTGAAAGAATTCGTGAGATCTTAAAGCAACCACAATATAAACCAGTGCCAGTAGAGTATCAGGTAATCATTATCTATGCTGCAACAAAGAAGTATTTGTTAGATGTTGAAGTTAGTAGAATAAGAGATTTTGAAAAAGAATTATTTGAGTATATCGACACGAAGTATCCGGATATTCCGTCAAGCATTCGTGAAAAGAAGGTAATGGATGAAGAATGTGAGAAAGCATTAGTCACTGCAATCGAAGCATTCAAGAAAGAGTTTACGAACTAATAGAGAGGGTGTGAAGCTATGGCCTCAATGAGAGATATTAAAAGGCGTAAGGAAAGTATTCAAAGCACCGGGCAGATTACGAAGGCCATGAAGTTAGTTTCTACAGTAAAATTACAAAAAGCAAAGACAAGGGCTGAGAATACCAAACCTTACTTTGATCATATGTACGATACTGTACTATCGATGCTTCGTAAGTCCGGTAATATATCACATCCTTATCTATCAGCAGGTAAATCAAATAAGAAGGCGATTATTGTAATTTCCTCCAATCGTGGTCTAGCAGGTGGTTATAATTCCAATATCCTAAAGCTCGTTATGGGCAGTGATATTAAAAAGGAAGATGCTCTTATCTATGCCGTAGGTCGTAAAGGAAAAGAGGCATTAGCAAGAAGAGGATACCAAATTGCAAAAGACTATTCAGAAGTAATGAATGCACCAATTTATAAGGATGCTATTGAAATTGGTCAGGCTGTACTTGATGCATTTGTATCAGATGAGGTAGGTGAAATTTACCTTGCCTATACATCTTTTAAGAATACGGTAAGCCATATTCCTACATTAATAAAGCTGTTACCAGTAGATATGGAAGCAGCATTACAGGAGGGGAATGATAAAGAGGATCTAAATGAGCGTTTGACTCTTATGAATTATGAGCCAGCGGCAGAAGAAGCATTGGATCTGATTATCCCAAAATACATTAACAGCCTTATCTACGGTGCCTTAGTGCAAGCTCTTGCTAGTGAAAATGGTGCAAGAATGCAGGCAATGGATTCTGCTACAAATAACGCAGAAGACATGATTTCTGATTTATCACTGAAGTATAATCGTGCTCGTCAGAGTTCGATTACACAGGAGTTAACGGAGATTATCGCCGGAGCGAATGCTATTAATTAGAAAAGGAGTGACAAATAATTGACAGATAGTAATAATAAGTTGAAGTCAGGCTTAGGTAAGATCACTCAAATCATCGGTGCCGTACTCGATATCAAGTTCGAGGAGGGAAAACTTCCTGAGATATACGAAGCGGTTAATATAAAGAAGAACGATGGAGATACCCTGGTAGTTGAAGTTGCGCAGCATCTAGGTGATGATACCGTTCGTTGTATCGCTATGGGACCTACCGATGGATTAGTGCGCGGTATGGAAGCACAAGGAACAGGTGCTCCAATCAGTGTACCAGTTGGTGAGAATACACTAGGTCGTATGTTTAATGTTCTTGGTAATCCAATCGATGAGAAGGAACCACCAAAGGACGTAGAATATTATCCAATTCACAGAAAAGCGCCTGCTTTTGAGGAGCAGTCGACTGAGACGGAAATCTTAGAGACTGGTATCAAAGTAGTTGACTTGTTATGTCCATATCAAAAAGGTGGTAAGATTGGATTATTTGGTGGAGCCGGAGTAGGTAAAACCGTATTAATACAGGAACTTATCACAAATATTGCAACGGAACATGGTGGATACTCTGTATTTACCGGTGTTGGTGAGAGAACCAGAGAAGGTAATGACCTTTACTACGAAATGATTGATTCTGGTGTTATTAATAAGACTACCATGGTGTTCGGCCAGATGAACGAGCCACCAGGAGCAAGAATGAGAGTAGGTCTTACTGGACTTACGATGGCGGAATATTTCCGTGATAAGTCAGGAAAAGATGTTCTTCTCTTTATCGATAACATTTTCCGTTTTACACAGGCAGGTTCTGAAGTATCTGCGTTACTTGGCCGTATGCCAAGTGCCGTTGGTTATCAGCCTACCTTACAGACAGAGATGGGTGCTCTACAAGAGCGTATTACATCCACAAAAAATGGTTCTATCACATCCGTTCAGGCAGTTTACGTTCCTGCGGACGATTTAACTGACCCAGCTCCTGCAACAACCTTTGCCCACCTTGATGCAACTACTGTACTTTCTCGTTCGATCGTTGAGTTAGGTATCTATCCTGCGGTTGATCCACTAGAGTCAACCTCAAGAATTCTTGACCCAAGAATTGTAGGAGACGAGCATTACAAAGTAGCACGTGGTGTTCAAGAAATTCTTCAAAGATATAAAGAACTTCAAGATATCATCGCTATCCTTGGTATGGATGAGTTATCAGAGGATGAAAAACTCTTAGTAGCAAGAGCAAGAAAAATTCAGAGATTCTTATCGCAGCCATTCCACGTTGCAGAGCAGTTTACAGGTCTTCCTGGACGATATGTTCCTGTAACAGAAACAATACAAGGTTTCAAGGAAATTATTGAAGGTAAGCATGATGACATTCCGGAAAGCTACTTCTTAAATGCAGGTAATATCGATGATGTACTTGCAAAAGTGAAAGCAAACAAGTAGGAGAAGAAGATGGCAGATAACAGTAAGGATTTTAAGTTACAGGTAATCTCTCCTGATCGCATCTTCTATGACGGAGAGACTGATATGATTGAAGTAAAGACGACAGAAGGTGAAATGGGTATCTTAAAGCATCACATTCCACTGACTGCAATCTTAACTCCAGGAATTCTTCGGATCAAGAAGGGAAGCGAAGAACGTATCGCAGCTCTTCATGATGGATTTATTGAAATCCTTGGAGATAAGGTAACAATACTTGCTGAATCGTGTGAGTGGCCGGATGAAATTGACTTAAATCGTGCGAAAGAAGCAAAAATACGAGCTGAACGACGCTTAAAGGGAGCAGAAGGCAATATCAACGAGACCAGAGCTGAAATGGCACTTCGTAGATCTTTATTGCGTATTGAACTAGCAGAAAAGTATCATAAATAGAATAAACCTCCATTTCTTGGTAATAATGTAAAAAGGAATGGAGGTTTTATTATGCGAAATTTTCAATTTAGCGATGATAGGAAACGTAGACATATACCGATTCGAGAGGTTATAAATAATAGAAAGATGCGTTTTTTAGTTGCTGTAGTAATGTTATTGTGGACTGCCGTCGGGGCTCAAATCATTGCGAATAAAGTATTCATGAAGGACGGAGATATTATCGGTGCTTTTATGAATACCAATTCTGGATTAATGGAAAGTACCTTGGAGATAACAGCAACTTACGGGAATCAGTACTTAACAAGGGAGGACAAGTTATCGTTAATTTCCTTTCTCTCGAATGGATTAGGAATACGCTTTGATCAGGAAGCACAAAACTACGAGACCACAGAAAGGAAGGAAACGGTATTTGTTAAAGATGCAAAAAGAGCGAAAACAACGATTAAAGTAGTTACGGTAAATGGTACCAGCTCTGTTGATGCATTTGTACAAAATTCAGAGAAAGCTTCAGGAGTAACTCAGTATGTAATGGTACGTTTAACAATCTATGAAGATGCAAATAATGATATTTTAGAGTATCAAAAGATTGTTAAGTCTTTGTTTGAAAAGCTAAAAGTGTCGAAAACGAACATCAATACAACCTTACAGTTTAGTGGCGCATTTGCAGGAAATCTATTGCTAGAAACAAAGAATAAAATAGCGGACCGCATGATCGATAGTTTAAACGGAACAATTGTATTTGAAAACCGCCAGAATGATTTATATACAATCTATGCCTACACTGGTGTATTAGATGAATACATTAAAGTAGATGGCAACAAGATTAATATACAAGTTGCTATGAATTATGATGAGAAGAATGATTCTACAAAAATTTATCTGGCAACTCCTATCATTAGTGGAGATTGGTAACGTTTCTTTGGATGGAAATCCATATGAGTTGTAGATTCATAAGGGAATAGAACGAATAAAGAAGGAAGCCATTCTGGTTCCTTCTTTATTTGTATTAGAGAAAAATAGAGGAAGACAGTGTATAGCAGGTTCGGAAGCTATAATAATAGTATTATTCTATACTACATTAATCAATTCAAAAGCCTAACAATAGAAACTTTGAAGGTAAGTTCCTATTGTTAGGTAAAACTTCAACTGTTTTTTTGACTAAATAGCTTAGTCACGTATCTTGTTATAAGTGTTTGAAAGAAATCGCTGAAAATGGCTACCCATGTTAGCTTATGGAATGAATTGGAAACGTTGAGTGAGATATGATATAATAATGACTAACAAATCGGAAGATGTAACAGAGATTATTTATAAATAGGGAGGAAGATATGGAGAAAAAAAGAAGTTATTATTTGGATTGGTTAAGGGTAATATCTATCATATTATTGTTTCCGGTTCATACTTTAATGATTTGGAATGATTATGGACAAAAGTTTTATATTTGGGGTGGAGAGAATAGATTATTAAGTAGTTTGATTATACTGATTAATCCGTGGTTCATGCCAATTCTTTTTGTTATTGCAGGTATGTGTGCAAAATATGCATTAGAAAAAAGAACAGTAAAAGAATTTATTCATGAAAGAGTGCAAAAATTATTCATTCCGTTTATAAGTGGGGTGGTTTTACTTGTGCCATTTCAAACTTTATATGCTAGAAAATATTTTGCAGGCTATGATGGAAGTTTATTAGAAAATATAATTTATTTTTTTACACATTTTACGGATTTGTCTGGATATGATGGTGGATTTACTCCTGGACAATTATGGTTTATCCTATTTTTAATTATTATTTCATTAGTGTGTTTATTAATAACAAAATTAATTCCATATAATAAAATACAAGATTTAAATAGTAAAAATAATATATACATAATCATTGCAATGTTTATGCTTGTATGGGGAGGATACTATATAGGTAATTTCGGAGGATTTAGCCTTGGGAAAAATCTTGTGTTGTATTTATTAGGCTATTATATTTTAAGCAATAAGGAAATTTTAAATAAATTAGAGAGGCATTTGGTCCTTTTAATGTTCCTATTTTTAGCAAGTTTAATTACACTAGTTATTTTATACTATAATTATTCTTATTATGGAGATTGTCTGGTTAATTTTGTTGCATGGATAGGTAGTTGTGCATTAATTGCATATGCAATGAAGTATTTAAATAAGAGTTCAAAAATATTACATTATTTCAATAAAGCTTCTTTCCCGATATATATTTTGCATCAATCGATTCTTGTAACGGTAGGATATTATGCACTATTATATATTGATGATTTATTCTTGCAGGTGCTTACCATAATGGTGACAAGTTTTATAATAACTTTATGTCTATATGAGATAATAAAGAGAATTCCTTACGTAAGAAATTTAATAGGAATCAAGTAATTTATGAGCATAATCTGTACTTGCCAAATTACGCTTTGTCCATGAGATTATGAGTAAATAACTCGTAAGGGGTAGCTAAGCCAGCCGCCCATGTCAATGGTAAAATGAATGGGCTGCGTAACGAAAGTTACGCAGTAAGGATTATAGAGTATTGATTTTAGTGACTTTTAGAACACAAAAAGGTTGAGATAATGATTTGCTATCGCCTCCTATCAATACAGTATTTTATTGCGGGAGGCATCGAATGAGAAAAGCAGGATGTTTAAGGTAATTTATATCACTATTTCTTATACTTTGCTTGTGGAGTATAGAATTCAAATATCACCATGTCATTCGTTTTCTCATAAAATGAGGAATCATCATTTTTTCGAACTGTCCATACAACAGGAATGGCACCCAGAAACTCAGAGAATTTTACTAACCAAGCTGTTTTTTTCTTATGATAGGCAATAAAGTGAGGTCTTGCAACTACATTTGTTAGGACTCGGCTTATTGCATAAGCTTGAAATTTTGTAAGTTGTTTTTTGAACTCCTCTGGACCGGCGCTTAGCTGACCACGTAAAATCTCTGGTGCATGTTTCTTAAACCAAGCTACAATCAATGGCTGGAAACTTTCTATACAAAAATCTCCCTGATAACTTTTTAGTAAATCATAGGCTTTTTTACAGAGCAAGCTGTTTTTTGGGCCATTTTTTAGTTCTACTATTAAAGGTACTCTTCCGTTAACTAATTGAAGGACTTCAGTAAAAAGAGGAATATGTTCACTTGTGTTGCATAGTGAAAATTGCTTCAATTCTTTGTAGGTATAGGCGTCCAAACGATTATCAATACCACAGACACGATTTAAGGTGTCATCATGGAAAACAACAATCTGTTCGTCTTTGGTAAATTGGATATCGAGTTCAATTCCATAACCATGTTCTACTGCTTTTTTAAAGGCAGCCATTGAGTTTTCTGGTATTGTTTTTGATTTATTATGAAGACCACGATGCGCATAATTTCTATATTGTAATGGTTCTACCATAGATTTTTGATATTTACCCGGAGCAATTAGGAAGAAAATGAGGAAAATTAAAATAATAAGTATCATAAGTAATGTAATGATTCCATTCATAGTAGTCTTGCCCTTTACTATAATGATAAGGGCCCATCCTTTCTTTTGGTTTAACCAGGGGTCTGATTTAAGAAGCTGATGACAATATCACAATGTTTTGATACAATAAAAAATGGATCAGCCGTTCTATAGTTGAATTCTAGCACAAGATATTCTACTGGTCAACGCTAGTAAAACTTGGATAGTTCTATTTTTTGTGAAAAAACTTGCATTATGCATGCTGCTTCTATAAGATAGGAAGAATAAAGACATCAAGGAGGACACCTTATGAAACTTATGTTTGCATCCGACATTCACGGTTCTGCATATTATTGTGAAAGATTAATGAAATGTTTTGAGAAGGAACAGCCAGAGAAATTAATATTACTTGGTGACCTTCTATATCACGGTCCGAGAAATGATTTACCAAAGGAATATAATCCAAAGGAAGTCATTAGAATGCTAAATGAAAAGAAAAATGATATCCTATGCGTTAGAGGTAACTGTGAGGCAGAAGTGGATCAGATGGTATTGGAATTTCCAATCATGTCAGACTCTTTGCTACTTTATGTAGATGGAATCACCATTTTTGCAACGCATGGTCATCTCTTTCATGAAGAGAAACTTCCGCCAATTAGCGATAAAGATATACTGATTCATGGTCATACTCATGTTCAAACAATCCGCAAGATGGAGAAAGGGATGTACTTAAATCCAGGTTCTGTTTCGATTCCTAAGGAGGGAAATAAGAACAGCTATATGATTTATGAAAAAGGTTTCTTTCTTATTAAATCTTTAGACGGAGAAGTTATTAGAGAGTGGAAGTATGAGTTTAAATAATGCTAAGTTTAAGGATTTATAGATATGACGACTATTTTCTACGACTAGAGTTTGATGAGATGAAATAAGAGACTTGTAGAGTGGTTAAAAATAATCATGATAGAAAACAAACAAGAAAAAGCACGCATTACGAACTTTTTCTTGTCATGAATGAAAATGCATCAGGCAGAGAAAGAAATATCTGTCTGGTGCATTTTTTATGAAATAAGCATAATACATATGCGGATTGAGAGTAAATTAGGCATCTAATTTCATATCTCCGAATTTGATCCAGTTTTTCTTTCTCATAAATTCAGATACTAAAAACGAGATGACTGCAGGTAAAATAAAATGCATTAATAGGATTAAACCTATCGTGCCAGCGGTTCCAAAAGTCGGTACCATGGAATCAAAAGCCATAAACTGTCCAACTAATCCAGAAGTACCCATACCAGAACCAGTAGGGTTATTGGTCATACCTATGAGTGCAGAGATAGGGCCTAAAATAGCACTGGAGATAATAGCTGGTAACCAGATGATTGGCTTTTTCACGATGTTTGGCACCTGAAGCATACTTGTTCCTACACCTTGTGCAAATAATCCGCCTATTTTATTCTCACGATAACTGGCAACGGCAAATCCAATCATATTAGCACAACAACCGATACAGGCAGCACCTGCTGCAATTCCTCCTAATTTTAAAGAAATTCCTAAGGCAGCAGAACTAATCGGTAGTGTCAGAACAATACCCATGATAACAGAAACAATGATACCCATTAGGATAGGCTGTCTTTCCGTACCCCAGTTGATAAGTTCACCTAAAGCTGTAATAAAATTGGAGATGGCTGGGCCAACCAATAAACCTGCCATCGAACCCGATGCAATCGAGGCAATTGGCGTAACAAGAATATCTACTTTTGTTTTTCCGGAAACCAAATGACCGATAGTAATTGCTATGTAAGCAGCTACAAATGCTCCTAATGGTTCACCTGGGGTTGCGAATGCTAAAGTAGGTGAAGCGGCATCAGATAATAAAAGAGTACCATTTAAGATATTAGAAGCATAGGCACCCACCATTCCTGCTGTGGCAGCGGATAATAGAACCAAGGGGGATTCTTTAAACTTATATGCTACCCCACAGCCAATTCCAGCACCTGTTAAAATAGTTGCAATTTTACTTATTAAAAAGAGGGTATCACCAATTGTGCCACCAATGAACTTTGCAATCTGTTGCAAGATGGTACCAACAATTAGAGTAGAAAATAGACCAAGTCCCATTCCACTTAGTCCTTCAATGAAGATACGGTTTAGAATTTTTCTTATGTTTGACATAGTTATCCTCCTAATTTATGAAACGAAAGCAGAAAGTTTTCATCTACTTTAGTATAAAGACAGCCATGCATACAGGTGTATACACAGCTGTCTTTACAGAAATATATCATAGGCAGAAAGCATTGTCAATCATGTTATTTAGAATCTATCAGGTAACCTTTATCTCTTAATACGGTTTCAATACTGTCTAAAATACTCTCGTCATCCGCTTCTACAGTATGATAGTGATTACCACCGGTTAGTTCTTTTAATGGAACTGTTTGCTTTTGATTTACCTTAGTTACAAAATCAATGACATCTTGCTTTGTATTAATAATTAAATCGGCTTCAATTGTACCATAAATTTCATGGCTTACAATAACATCCAGAATCTTACCACCTTGATCTACGATGGAACCTAACTCATCCTCGATTTGTTCTGTTGTATGTTTGACATAAAAGCAACGATTTACTTTCTTAGGCTCTTGACAATAAAGGATATATCCTTTTGTAGTAGAAAGGATATTCTTATTTACCGCTCGTAATAGAGCAATATCTTGAACAATGACCTGTCTACTCACTCCAAGCTGTTTTGCAAGTTCACTTCCTTGGATGGGCATATTTGCTGCGTTTAGTATATATAGTAGTTTTTCTCTACGTTCCTTTCCCTCCATATATTCTTCCTTTCTATCATATTATTCGCACTTACTGCGTACACTTATACACAAAAGGGGTTAGAGTTACCTTTCCCTTCGTTAGATTTTAAAAAGATTGAGACTTAAATCTCTGGAATTAAAGCTGTTAATAGCTTAACCGTATGCTCAATTGCTTTTGCTTCAAAGGTAGGATAGTCAACAGTAGCGCTATTATCTGCTTTATCTGAGATGGCACGTATAATTAGAAATGGTATCTGGTTTAAATATGCCGTTTGAGCGATTGCTGCACCCTCCATCTCCGTACAAAGTGCAGAAAAAGCAGAAACTAGTTTATCTTTTTGATCTTTACTAGCAATAAATTGATCTCCTGTTACAACACGGCCTTTAAAAACTGAGATATCTGGATTTACTTTTTTACATAAATTTTCTGCTTTCGTTATTAATTTTTCATCTGCTATAAATATCGATGTCTCCATACGAGGAATCACCCCTATAGGATAACCAAATGCCGTAGCATCAACATCATGCTGAAGTGCATCTGTTGAGAGAACAATGTCACCGATGTTGATGTCATTATTTAAAGAACCCGCAATACCTGTATTGATGATAGCAGAAGCATGAAATTCATCTACGAGGATTTGTGTACAGATCGCTGCATTTACCTTACTAATCCCAGAGCGAACGATGACAACTGCTCTATCCCCAAAATTTCCACTATAAAAATCCATTCCAGCCTTTTTTGTAATTGTAATTTGTTGCATTTTATTTTTTAGTTGAGTTACTTCCTCATCCATGGCACCAATAATTCCGATCATAATATCCTCCATTCTTTTGCGCTAATCACGCTCACCATAGTGCCAAGATTTCTCATGGCACGAACATTCTGCTAAAAGAATATGTTCTATTAGCTTATTACTTCAAATTATTTTCAATTATGTTATTATTATAACAGATTTTTTCCTAGTTCTACAATATATTGCCTGTAAAAACGTTTCACAGTTAATTTTCCAAGATTTATAATTGCAAATTAAGGTAAACTGATATAAAATAGGTTAGATTTCATTCACCTAGGATGTGAGAGTGAAAGGTTTTTTACACACAAATTATACTTGCGTTCTAAGTTACTATTGATATTAGAATGCGCGGAAATATCCATGTATTTTGGGAACACTATTGATAGAAAAAGAGATACGAATAATGGGTGGAAATAGGGATGCAAAAGATTGGAGGATAAGATGAAATTTAAGACTAGTGGAGTTTGTTCCAGTGAAATTAATTTTGAGGTAGAAGAAAAGGAAGGAAAGAAGATTGTAACAGAAGTAAAATTTACTGGTGGTTGTAATGGAAATCTTCAAGGAATTTCTAAACTCGTAGAAGGAATGCCGGTTAATGAGGTTATTGAGAAGTTACAGGGTGTAAAATGTGGGTTCAAAGCCACCTCTTGTCCGGATCAGTTAGCAGCAGCTCTTAAGCAAATAAGCTAGAGTAAGCAACATTGGAGGCAATCTATGAAACGAATTGTTTTAACCGGTGGTGGAACAGCCGGTCACGTAACACCGAATATCGCCTTAATTGCAGGGTTAAAAGAGGAAGGCTATGACATTCATTATATTGGTTCTTATGAAGGTATAGAAAAAGATTTGATCGAAAAACTTAATATCCCTTACTATGGAATATCATCAGGTAAATTGCGTAGATATCTAGACATTAAGAATTTTTCTGATCCATTCAAGGTATTAAAGGGTTATCGTGAAGCGAAAAAGCTACTAAAGAAGTTGGAACCGAATGTCGTATTTTCAAAGGGCGGTTTTGTATCAGTACCTGTAGTACTTGCTTCCAAAAAAAGAAAGATTCCGGCCATTATACATGAATCGGATATGACACCAGGGCTTGCCAACCGCTTATGTATTCCATCTGCAGTGAAAGTATGTGCAAACTTTCCAGAAACCTTAAATTATCTTCCGAAGGAAAAGGCCGTATTAACTGGTACCCCGATCCGAAAGGAGTTATTTTCAGGGAATAAGATAAAAGGATTAGATTTTTGTGGATTTACAGCGAATATTCCAGTTCTTTTAGTGATTGGTGGAAGTACAGGAGCACTCAAGGTTAATGAGGCAGTACGTAATTTACTGCCTACGTTATTAAAGCGTTTTCAGGTGATTCATTTATGTGGAAAGGGTAAAGTAGATCCTGCGTTTAAGAATCAAAAAGGGTATATTCAGTTTGAATATATTGGGGCAGAATTAAATCATTTATTTGCTGCCGCTGATATTGTAATATCTAGAGCTGGTGCGAATGCTATTTGTGAATTATTAGCACTCAGGAAACCGAATATATTAATTCCTTTATCTGCAGCAGCAAGCCGTGGAGATCAAATACTGAATGCGGAGTCCTTTGAGCACCAAGGGTTCAGCTATGTAATAAAAGAAGAGGTTTTATCGAATGAAACTCTATTACAGGCTGTTAATCACGTCTTTGATAATCAAAAAGACTATGTGGAAGCAATGAAGAGCAGCAAACAAAATAATGCGGTGAATACGATTCTTTCCTTAATAGAAGAGGTTCGAATAAAATAAAAGTAATGAAATAAAAAAGCAGAAATCAATCAGAGTTTTTTGTGTAAAAATACATTCTAAAACTCCTATTATTGATATCTGCTTTTTTATTTTCTAGTTCCGACAGCAACTAATAAAATATTTTTATTAGAATTTTCCTCTTTATACCCGTTTTTTTCATAGACATTATTCGACAGATGAAAGGTGAAAATCTTATGCTTCAAAACTATCCAATGTACATTTATAAGTTCTGATGAATTTTATTTGCTAATTCGAAAGCTTCACCATCGGAATAAGAAAGAGATTTCCAAGGGATTGTAACACCATCCTCCTCGTAGCGAGGGATAAGGTGAATATGAAAATGAAATACGGATTGACCAGCAGCTGTTCCGTTATTTTGGAGAATGTTGATACCGTCACATTGCAGGGTCTTCTGAGTGGCAGCAGCCAGTTTTTTTGCAACCAAAAGTGCTTTAGAAACCTCAAGTTCATCAAGTTCGAATAAATTAACAGCATGTGTTTTAGGTAGTAGTAGAGTATGCCCTTTGGCTGCTGGAGAAATATCTAAAATCGCACGGAAAAGGTCGTCCTCATATACAGTCGCGGAAGAAAATTCTCCGGAAGCTAGTTTACAAAATATACAAGAATTATCGCTCATAAAAACCTCCATTCAGTTTACATAGTTTCATTTATTATAATATATTTTTAGAATTTAGCAAGGGAGAAAATCATTCAAAAGGCTGAAAATGTCGTATACTACGATGTTATATTTTGTCGTTGCATGTCAACGTGTTGTTGTTGTTTAATATTACAATATTTGCTAAAATATTTGATGAAAGGGGGCGTTTTAATGTTAACAATGAAGGATTATGAGCTTTTAAACGAAATGACAAAAGACAACTCGACAGCTGAGTTTGTTTTTCGTCGTTTTCGTGATGAGCATCGATTTCTTGCGACAAGAACAATTCATGAGCTTCGAAACTTGCTTGCATGCATTCGGAGTTCGATGCAGCTATTGGAGGATGATTATCCTGAAACCTCAGATAGCCATTATATGCAGTATGTAAAACAGGATATGAGGGTAGTATGTGATCGTCTAACAGAATATGAGCGTTTATATGATTGTATGGAGGAGGAACTAAAAAGAGGCAATATACTGGAATTAATTAAGTCCATCGTACAAGAGGTAAATGTAGAATATGAAAAGCAAGGTGTTTTGTTATCGATTAGCTATGACAAAAAAACAGAACGTTATTCGAATGAATGTTGTTTTGATGAGTTACGAATGAGGCAGGTAATGAGAAAATTGTTGCAGGAAGCGTTAAATGATTTTAAACCTGGCGATCAAATAAAAGTATCATTGACGATTAGTACAGAAAAGAACAAAAAAGGTAAATGCATACATGTCAGAGTGAGTGATAGTGGTGAGTTTATCCGTGAGGAAGATATCCAAAACATTTTTGAACCTTATTATAGCACTGGAGAAGATAATACAGGAGTTGGATTTTCATTTATGAAAATCACCCTACTTCGTCATGGTGGCGATGTCATTGCGAATCGTGATAATGAAGAGTCCTACATAGAATTCTACCTTCCGATAACTGCCTAACGCTTACGGAGCTATAAGTACACACTTATTATAGAAAATTCGTGACGCCCAGTCACATGATCTTTTACTTATCAGCGCTGCGGATTCCTTTTCTAGAGATGGATTCGGATAAGGAAGAGAGTAAAAAAAGAGGCATCTGTTGCAACAGATACCTCTTTTTTTATGCATATTGAGTAATTCCCCCTGTAGTTTATCAAGTTTAATTATCTTTTCATTAATCGTCCTGACCAATTTTTTCTGCGTTCAATTAACTCTTGGTAAACAAGGATCTCTATCACATGTCTTAACCATACACCTGAGTATGCACTTGGAAGTTTGTCTGGTAAGTCATTCATATTATCTTCCGCAGGTTCGCTCTCAATCGTGGATTCAGTCTCCGTTAATGGAAGGATTCTTTGATAAATAAAATCAACCATTTTTAAGATGGTAGTACGATCCGGAATTTTATCATAGATAAAACTGTCATCGTGATCAATACGATTAATTTCTTTTAGAATTTCGTTTCTAAGACGCTTGATGTCAAAGGAATAGAGTGATAGAAATAATTCTAAATCTTTTTGATATTGCTCCAATAAATCCTCGCAAGTTCTAAACTGCTCTAAAACTGCTTCTGTCGTTTCCACCACAGGTGTGCAAGGAACTTTATGTGGTTTTGGAAGAGTATAAAAAGGAGCTCTGGTTGGAGGAGGAGTATTGTTTTGACGCATAATATAATTGTTTCCGTTTTTTGAGTAGCTTGTATAGTAAGGTGGATTGGAATCAACGGAAGTCTGTCTAATTCGATCATCAAATGGAGACATAATAAACCTCATATATATTTACTCACAATAATATATGCGATATGTTACTAGACCGATACCGAAGTTTTCTTGCTTTTTAATCAAATCTTAAGGTGTTTGTAGTGTGTTTGTCCTCTACACTTATTGCAGTTTGCTTCAAAACAGGTTACAATATGAATGGGGAATAGATGAATTAGATTGGATGGTATCCTAAGATGGATCAAAAAATATATATGGCATTTGAAAGTGCCTTGTCAAAAGATTTAGAACAAATTATTATAAGTAACTCTTCCGATACGAATAGAGTAAGTAAAATAAAAATTCGACCGGTATTATTAAAAAAAGAACTCTTTTTTCAAGCAAGTAGCTTCTGTGGTACTAAAGTGTTACATTATAATTATGGGAAAGAAGAACTTTTAAAAGAGTTGTCCAATTGGTTTTCTGGGCTTTTCCGCCAAGTAGAGATAAAAACATTAAACGATCAGACAACTATATTAATTAGCAAGAAAGGGACTGTTACGGTTAAAACAAAACAGCGTAAAGGAAAGGATCCCCTCTGGAATTCTAGTGATGGTTTCATGAGTGAGGGGAACCGTGAGCTAATTGATCATAACCGTAAGAAACAATACCTACTAAAAGAAGGTGTTGCGATACCATTCATGGTTGACTTAGGGATCATGAGTATTGATGGTAATGTAATAAAAAGCAAATATGATAAATATCGTCAGATGAACCGCTATTTAGAATTTATTGAAGATGTGCTACCAAGTCTTTCCAAGGAAGAAGAGATCTCTATTATAGACTTTGGATGTGGAAAGTCCTACCTTACCTTTGCTATGTATTATTATTTGAAAGAAATCAAGGGGTATCGTATTAAAATAACTGGGCTAGACTTAAAAGAAGATGTAATAAGAACATGTAATGAATTAAAGAAACGTTATGGGTACCAGGAACTTGAGTTTAGAAAAGGTGATATTAAATCTTATCAGGGAACGAATAAAGTGACAATGGTAGTTACTTTGCATGCATGTGATACCGCTACGGACTATGCCTTATACAAAGCAGCGATATGGGGAGCAAAAGTAGTACTGTCAGTACCATGTTGCCAGCATGAATTGAATAAACAGATATCCTGTGATGATTTACAACCTATATTAAAGTACGGTCTAATCAAAGAACGTATGGCAGCTTTAATGACGGACGCAATGCGAGCTAATCTAATGGAAGCACTTGGATATAAGGTACAAATATTAGAATTTATTGATATGGAGCATACTCCTAAAAACATTTTAATTCGTGCAGTGAGAAAAGGTAATCAACCATCTGCAAGAGAAATACAAGAGAATCTAAATAAACTAAAGAGTATTTTTGAATATTTAAATTGTAACTTAACATTATATCAGTTAATCACTACCACGAAAGAGTGGGCAGAAGATATAGAGGGGAAATAAGCGAAAATGAAATTAATCTATCGTATCCTAATTTTGCTTGCGATTTTCCTGGGATCTCTAACTTATTTTGGAATGAATATGGAGGAACAGATTTTTCATTTAGAAACCAAAACAATGGAAATGGAAAATGCAAAACTTCCTTATGTGACTCTATTTACTGAGGGACAGGAGATAAATTTATTACATGGCTATTGTTCAGGTCTTGACGTACTAACCGTACGTGAGTCGATTACACCGATTAATTCGTCTCAGGAGCTCTCAATTTTGATTACGGAGAAAGAAAGTGTAGTTAAGAAGTTAAAATATGAAGTGATATCTGTGGAGGATGGAAATACTTTGGAAGAGGGCTCTTCTTTGGTATTTGATAAAGAACAGGATTATAAGGTAGCTCGTTTAAAGTTTAAAGAAGCCTTAAGTAAAGATACAGAATATGTTCTTCGAATCACTTTAATTACAGATCAATCAAAGCGTATTTACTATTACACAAGAGTCAAGGTGATGGATCAATCCTATGTAACAGAGAAACTTGCCTTTGTATCAGAGTTTCATAATACTACCTTCGATAAAGATAACGCAGGAAATATTGAGAAGTATTTGGAAACAAAACGTGGTTTAGAGGAAAAAAGCTTCGCTAAGGTTAATATCAACAGTAGTTTGGATATGGTGACTTATGGATCTTTAAAACCAAAAAAGATTTATATGCAGGTGCCGACCATTACAGAGATATCCAAAGATACAGCATCGGTCATGATTAAATTTATTGTGAGTATCGAAACAGGTAGTGGGCTTGAGTATTTTACGGTGGAGGAAAATTATCGTTTTCAGTATACTCAAAACCGTACGTATTTATATAATTATGATAGAGAAATGGAAGCAATCTTTGATGTTGATCGGACAAGTCTTGCAAAAAGCGAGTTTAAATTAGGAATTACCAATCAGCCTGAAGTCGAAGTAATAGCAAACCAAGATAAGTCCGTCATTGCCTTTGTACGTGGCCGTGAGCTATGGTCCTATAACTTGGCAGAGAATACTATGGTAAGGGTATTTTCCTTTTATCAGAATCAGACAGATTTTGTTCGTGATACATTTGACCAACATGACATCAAGATTCTAAAGATGGATGAAGCGGGTAACATTGATTTCTTAGTGTATGGATATATGAACCGTGGAGAATATGAAGGAAGAGTAGGACTTATCTTATATACCTATGATAAGACATTAGGGCGTATCGAAGAACAGATTTATATTCCAATCAATACTACTTACAATATTTTAAAAGAAGAGATTGGTAGCCTGTGTTATCGAAATGATTTTGATGTATTTTACCTTCATATTTTTGATACGATTTATTCTTATAACTTGACAACAAAAGTTTTGAAAACAATTGCAACTAATGTACCAAAGAAGAATTTATATTTTTCTTTATCAAATACATTTATTGTATATAAGGAAGACAAAAATTCTGAGGAAGATAAGATTCATGTTTTAAATCTAGAGAGTGGTGCAGCCGATGTAATATACGCTCAAAGAGGTCAGAAGCTAAAGCTACTAGGATTAATTGATAATAATATTATCTATGGTAAAATCAAAAACTCTGACATCGCGGTACATGAAGATGGAACAGTATTAGAGCCAATGTATGAGGTTTTAATTGTTGATAGTTTAGGGAATGTTAAAAAACAGTATGCAAAGGATGGATACTTTGTCACTGATGCTAATGTGGAAAATAATGTAGTGGAGCTTACCAGAGTGGAAAAAGATAATTCGGTGGGTGTGGGCTACCGCTCCACGGAACCAGACTATATCTTAAATCAATTTACCAGCGCAAATAGTAGCATTACAGTTACAAAGCGTGTGACAGAAAATATGTTAACAGAGTATTATCTTTCTCTTGGAAGAGATTATGTTATGGAAAAATTACCGGAGACTAAAACAACAGTAAATACCATTATTACAGAGGATACAACAGTACGTGTTAGTCGTCCAGAGGATTATCGTCCGTACTATATTGCCTATTCTTATGGTAAAATTATTGAATTTACCAGCGATGCTGGAAAAGCCATTCAGGCTGCAGATGAGCAGGTAGGGATTGTAATAGATCATCTTGGTAAAGTAATCTGGCAAAGGGGAGCAAAGCCAAGTAAGATGCAGCTCACTGAAGTTTCCCAGGTAACAAAGGAGAGTGGATTTACCAGTTTGCAAGCATGTATGAGAATGTTGCTTCTGTATAAAAATGCTGATGTAAATACTTCAAGCTATAATAAAAATGAGCAGACAGCAATCGAATATTTGAAGTCGCAAATGAAGGCTACACCAGTAGAACTTCGGGGAATTACCTTAGATGAGGTACTTTATTTTGTAGGAAAGCAAAGACCAGTCATTGCTTTTAAAGATATGGAGGAAGCAGTAGTAATAACAGGGTATGACAGCACATCTGTCATGGTATTAGACCCATCGTCAAGGGGAGAGAGAAGATGGACTCTAAAACAGGCGGAGGAAACATTTGAGAAAGCAGGGAGTGTCTATATTACCTATGTTGAGTAAAATGGAGGAGGATTGCAATGAAACTTTTAACAGCGGCAGTACCGTGCTATAATTCAGCAGCATATATGAGAAAGGCGATAGAATCTATATTAGTTGGTGGAGAGGATGTAGAAATCATTATTGTAAATGATGGTTCTAAAGATGAGACTGCTGAGATTGCAAGTGAATATGAAAAGCGTTATCCTACAATTGTAAAAGCAGTAAATCAAGAAAATGGAGGGCATGGGTCTGCTGTAAATGCTGGTTTAAAGAATGCGACAGGATTGTACTATAAGGTTGTGGACAGTGACGACTGGCTCGATGAGGAAGCTTTATTAAAGGTATTGAGGGTTTTAAAAGAAATGACGTCAGAGGGACGTTATGTGGATATGTTCATAGCGAATTATGTTTATGAAAAGGTCCATGAAAATAAGCAAAAAGTCATCAATTATACTTCTGCACTTCCACAACATAAAGTGTTTACGTGGGATGAGGTAGGAAATTTCCAACAAGGGAAATATATGTTGATGCATTCGGTAATTTATCGTACTGAACTCCTTAGAGAGTGCAAGTTAGAGTTACCGAAACATACTTTTTATGTAGATAATATATTTGTTTATCAGCCACTAAGCTATGTTACGTCCATGTATTATATGAATGTCGATCTTTACCGATATTTTATTGGTAGGGATGATCAATCAGTGACGGAAGCTAATATGATAAAACGTATCGATCAGCAACTTAGGGTAAATAAGATTATGATTGATTCTGTGGATGTAATGTCAATTGAAAATAAAAATCTTCAAAGGTATTTGATTAAGTATTTAAGTATCATTATGACAGTTTCCTCCGTATACTTGATTAAAGAAGGGTCAGAAGAGAGTTTACAAAAAAGAGATGATTTATGGAAATACCTTGAAGACAAGGATAGTGTACTCTATAAAAAGGTTGGCGTAGGCATCCTAGGTAAAAGTATGAAGTTTAAAACGAAAGTAGGGCATAGTATCGTTAAAATGGGTTATTCTATTTCTAAGAAAATTTTTAAATTTGGATAAAGAAATGGTGCTGTTAAGGTTATTATAAATACCTTAACAACACCATGCTATTAACGTGTATTGTGACTCGTAGTATTTTATGAAATCGATGATTTTACTCGAGCTTTTCTATTCTCGAAAATCTTTGCATAATCTGGGACATATACTACCAGATACATGACACTTGCTAATAAACCAGCACAGATAACATCAAATACTGAGTGTTGCTTTAGAAATACAGTAGACATACAAATTAAAATAGCGAGAATCACAGTAGGGATCGTGATATAGCGTTTATTCTTTAGGGAATTAGTATGGAATACTGCGATACAAACTCCGATTGAGTTGAAAGCGTGTATACTTGGGCAAACATTCGTGGAAGTATCGGTACGATAGAGGTTGCGAACAATATCGATTAAGAAGTTGTCACGTCCAATCGTTGCTAAATCTGGACGTAGGTCTTGCCCATTTGGCCAGATGGTATATATGAATAGGCAGACAGTCATACCAATAAATAAAAAAGCAGTGGACCGGTAGAATTCTTTTTTGTCTACAAACAATAAGTAACCGACTACTACAGCGATGAAGGCAAACCAGATATAATAAGGAATTACGAATAATTCATTAAAAGGGATGTAATCATCTAGTTTAATATGCACGGAATGGTAGTTTACAGTAACTGTTTTTTCTAGATAAAGAAACCATGGAGCATAGATAAAGAAATAAAGTAATACCCATGCGTGTTTATATTTTTTTATGAATGTACTCAAGAGAACACGACCTTTCTTATATGAAACATTTACTAGTATACTTTTTCGTAAATCGAAGTGATTATATCATATTTATACCTTTGGAACAATAGATTTTTAAATATTGTATTGCATAACATTATGAAAAAATTCTTAAATCTGTAAACAAATTAGCAGAAAGAGAAAGGAGTATCAATGAAACGAGTATTTTTAATTGTCTTAGACAGTGTTGGTATTGGCGAAATGCCAGATGCCGCGAACTATAAAGATGAAGGTAGTAATACCTTAAAAGCAGCCGCAAAAAGTGAGTTTTTTTCTACACCAAATTTAGAAAAACTAGGACTTTTTCATATGGACGGGTTAACCGATATGGCGAATAATAAAGTAGTACCGCAGGCTACTTATGCAAGAATGACCGAGGCATCAAAGGGTAAGGACACAACGATTGGACATTGGGAAATTGCAGGAATTATATCAGAAAAACCACTTCCAACATTTCCAGAGGGGTTCCCGAAGGAAATGTTAGATGAGTTTTGTAGGAGAACAGGAAGAAAGGTTATTTGTAACAAACCATACTCAGGTACCGAAGTAATTAAAGATTATGGGAAAGAGCACGTAGAAACAGGTGCATTGATTGTCTATACCTCGGCAGACAGTGTATTTCAGATTGCAGCCCATGAAAGTATAGTTCCAATTGAGGAGTTATATCGTTACTGCGAAATCGCAAGAGAACTTTGCCAGGGAGCAACTGGAGTTGGCCGTGTTATCGCAAGACCATTTGAAGGAGAATATCCGGATTACAGAAGGACTGCAAAGCGCCATGATTATTCTTTACAGCCACCGAGAGATACGATGCTAAATCAATTAAAAGAAGCAGGTTATTCTGTGCTTGCGGTTGGTAAAATCAATGATATCTTCGCGGGCAGCGGTGTTACTGAAATGGTTTATACAAAGAATAATGAAGAAGGTATCGAAGAGACATTAAAATATCAAAAGAAGGAATTTGAAGGTTTATGTTTTATAAACTTAGTTGATTTTGATATGGTATATGGTCATCGTAATGATGTGGATGGCTATGCGAAAGCATTATCTTACTTTGATGAGCAACTTCCAAGATTTTTAGAGTCAATGCAAGAGGAAGATATCTTAATGATTACTGCTGACCATGGATGTGATCCTTCTACTCCATCTACCGATCATTCCAGAGAGTATACACCATTGATTGTCTACGGAAGTCAGATAAAAGGAAATTGTAATTTGGGTACTAGAAAGAGCTTTGCAGACATTGGGGCAACTATTCTTGAGTATTTTAATGTTCCTAGTAAAATTCAAGGAGAATCTTTCTTAGCGGATTGCATGAAAAAGTAAATATACAAAAATACTTGAAATAAGAATGGAAATCAAGTTATTTTAACAAGATAGTTTTGTGCTTTCCGTTACTCTGAAGCACAAACTTTGAATAATTAGAAGCATGCGTAGGAATGGAGAACGCTATGAAGTTAGTAATACAAAGGGTAAAAGAAGCGGCTGTAGCAGTTGATGAGAAGGTCATCGGTAAGATTTCGAAGGGATATGTTGTGCTTTTGGGTGTTGGAAAAGAGGATACCAAGGAGACGGCAGATTTTTATAGGAATAAATTACTGAAATTAAGAATATTTGAAGATGAGCAGGGTAAGACAAATCTGTCGTTAGCAGATGTGTCTGGTGAACTTCTTATAATATCACAATTTACCTTGTATGCAGATGCGAGTAAAGGAAATCGTCCAAGTTTTATCAATGCGGCTGCTCCAAAAGAGGCAGAAGAACTATATGATTACTTTGTTCTAAAATGTAAAGAGCAGGGATATACGGTCGAGACAGGAAGTTTTGGAGCAGATATGAAAGTATCCTTAGTGAATGATGGCCCTTTTACTATTGTACTTGACGAATCGATTTATAAGAAATAAAGAAGTAGAGTATTCTCTCCATAGAATGTAAATTATCATACATTCTATGGAGAGTTTTTTAATCATAATGTTAGGGTAGCTCTAATTCTCACCGGAATTAAAAAAGTCTACTGTTAATTTGCAGTTGAACGAGTATCAAAATTACGCTAACATTTCATTAGAAGCCTTATCTCATACCTATGATAAAATCGGCATACTACTTAATTCCTTATCATTATATTAACATGAAAGGGAAGTTATCTATGTATGATTAACTAGCATAGCAAGTATCTTCTATCAATTTGTCTGAGATTACATCATTAAGGTGTACAGGGAATACCTTATGTTTGATTAAGATGTCCATGATGCTGTTAACATAAGCTTTATCTTTACTGACATTTCTAACAACGGAATCATTTAATAACTCAAGATTCTGGTTGTAAAGCTCACAACGAATTCCGTATTCCCATAACTCATACTCCTCAAAGTAAGGATTTACCGAGTAGAGCAGTTCATACTTGATAGTATACTTGTCTTCGGATACAGACCATTGCTCTGGATTTACGAATTCATTGTCAACAGTTGCGGGGTTGGTTGTTTTCATTGTGTTCGACATATGTTTCATTTCTCTCCTTACGCAAACGATGGTATCATCGCTATTTTTTCAGTAACCTGTGATAGTTACTGTTTGCAACGAGCTAGGTTATCGATCCCGAGCTCACCACACATGTTTTGTGAATTTCTAACAATAACATGCTGAATTTATTATATTTTCTATTTCGACATCTTGAAATACAACTTTGGTTGATATGTCGAATAATGTAGAAAATATCATATAATAAACTTAATATTCACAGTTGTGGGCCCCCTAGTTGCCCATTATAGTAATAGTGAAGCAACTCCACGCGTGAATTTATATTGAGTTTATTATAGGCATTAGAAAGAGTCCGTTTCACAGTACCAACGGAGATACCAAGCTTTAAAGCAATATATGTATTTTTTTCTCCCTCGGCAGCGAGGATGGTTACTTGCTTTTCCCTTGGCGTTAATGACACATTACTTCCGGAATTTAATCGAACCTGTTCTGTATTATCGACGATAATGATAATAACTTTTTGTATACGCTCTTTTCGTAAAATAGGGATTAAAATCAATTTAAAATAATAGTTAATTATCCCATAAGGGAAGGTGATAGGAGATTCTATGGTAGTTCGCTCCTCAAAAAGTTTAGCCCATTGTCTGCATGTTAATAAAGCAGATACATTAAATAACGAATATCTTTGTAGGTACTCTGTCATTACAGGGTTGATACGCTCAATTGTAATCAGCTCTCTTGATTCAACATTTAGCACTGCAGCAGCATTGGTAGTTGCATGAAAGAGAGTGCTATATTCTTCTAATAAATCCGACATTGCCTTTTTTGCCTCAACCTCAGCGGTAATATCCTTAGCACAACAAAGAACCCACCGATAATTATGTTGATATAGCGGAACGAAAGTGACTTCAAGATGATAAGCACCGTTTTTTGGTACGCTATATTTTTTTAACTCTTGTTGAGAACATGTGTAATGAAGTGTATTGTGATATGTCTTACCGAACCCAAGTGCATGCGATACATTATTCATAAAGAAATGTAATACATAGGGTGGTACGATTTCACTTAGTCTTTTTTTCTCTTCCTGTATTTCTGAAAGGTTAAGATATCCTAAAAATGGGGTATTATATGTAGTTATCTTCAGTTCCTTTTGATTAATTAATTGAACTGTAAATAAGAGATCATTGGTAGAATTGTATAAGGTATGATTTACGTCATGAGGAAAATCTAAAGATTTTACTGCCATTGGGAGTCGAACCATCGTAGCAAAACATATGTAGTTAATCTTACTGAGATATGGAATGGATACTACCGATATAGTAAACGGTAAGAGTGTATCCTTTATCTTCACCTTCTTATAACAACGAAATGTGTTATAGTCAGAATCAAGTTTCCGAATAGCTCCCTTCAACAGTTGATAATCTTGTTCCTCAATATATGCTCTAAATGGTATCGGAGAATCAATTGAATGGGGAATATTAAGAAGTTGACCAAAATGTTCATCGTAGTAAGATAACATTAATTCATCCTCTTTCCATATTATCGCAAACGTAGCCATATCTTGGTTATGTACATATTCGAAGCGCATCATAGACCTCCTTATAACTGAAACGCTATAGGCATTATAACATAAATATGAAAAAATTACAAATAAATAACAGAAAAAGTCACAATATGGTATCAAATGATAAGAAAAATTTTGTTCTATTTTGTCGAATTATGCTTTTTAAGTATTATAAAGCAAAATAAATAAAAATATATTATGAATTTGGATAATCGTGATAAATACATGATAACAAATCTCAAAAAAGGAAATATTATTTTATCATTATGATTCGTATAATAGAATAGTAATATAAAGTAATTTTTATATCAAGTACAAATATTTGTAGAGCAATGATATGCTGGAACAATGTTCTTATATACAATCATAGCTCCATAGTTTTATATTGAATTTTTTAGGGCGTAGTGTTATAATTACAAAGTCGCATTTAATTGTGATATGCAGTTGTGGCGGAATTGGCATACGCGCATGATTCAGGTTCATGTCCGGGTTCCCGGGTGTGGGTTCAAGTCCCATCAACTGCAGTATAGAAAAACAGCCATTAAATCCAGTAAAATCAAGGGTTTGATGGCTGTTCTCTTTTTAAAACATAATATAAATAGGAATTAAATTAGGAGGCTATTCATGCAGTGGGTAATGGAGAAGCGATTTATTAGAATATTATTGAAACACATTATTCTTTTTTTAATAGGAGGGCTTATCTATATTTGCATCGAGTTATTATATCGCGGAGATACTCATTGGAGCATGGCGATCGTCGGTGGTTTCGCATTTGTTTGCTGCGGTTTAATTAATGAACTGCTTAGTTGGCAGACTCCACTATGGAAACAGTCTTTCATTGGCGGGGGTGTCATTACTGTACTAGAGTTCATTTCAGGAATTATACTAAATATTATTTTAAAGTGGGATGTCTGGGATTATACAAATTATAAAATAAACCTACTTGGTCAGATTTGTTTACCATTTTCAATTTTGTGGTGTGTTATAGCAATAGTCGCAATTATCTTGGATGATCACCTTAGGTACTGGTTATTTCAAGAGGAGAAACCAAGATACAAATTTCTTAAATAGTAGTGTAAGAATAAGGACTTTATTTGCATACGAACCTTTGTATGGCTGTTTCCTATCAATTAAGCATAATAAATCTCGTCTTAATTGACAAATTAAAGAAAAGTGCTAAAGTAGAGAGATAGTGATGACGATAATATCATAAGAAGAAAGATACTGAGATATTAGATAAACAAATAAAACGAGAGAAGTAAGATAGATTTAAGTATTGCATGAAAAGAACAAAAGGAGAAAGGAGTAGTAGAATGCTAGGAAAAAAGACAAGAACGTGTAAAGTATCCAAAAGAATAGCATGTTTTAGTGCTGCACTTGTATTAGGACTAACGAATCTAGGTGGGGCACTTGGTTTACATAGTGTAGAAACAGCATATGCAGATACTGTAAATGAACCAAAAGTAATCAGTCTAAGTGCATATTATATGGGTTCTTCTGTTCTGGTTGGAGATAACATCGACCCAGAAAAATTAAAAGTTACAGCATATTATGAGGATGGTACTTCAGGTGAGGTTAAGGGTTATACATTAGCTACTACAAAAATTACTCAGGTTGGAACTAACGAGTGCATCGTCATATATAAAGGTCAGGTTGCAAGATTTTATATTATTGGGAAGACGTTGACAAGTTTTCATGCCTTCTATCATGGTTCAACCGTGAGTGTTGGAAACTCCGTTGATCTAAGGAAAATATCAGCAACAGCAGTTTATAGTGATGGAACAAGTGAAAACGTTGAGGACTTTAACATATTAAATAAAGTCATTACCTCAACAGGAAATAATACGATAACATTAACTTATAAGGGATTAACATACAATATCACTGTGTATGGCACCTCGCCCAAAGAGCTTTTAACACTTTATGCAACTTATTCTGGGGAATCTGTAATGGTTGGCGGAAGTATCGACCCAAGGAAGTTAGAAGTAACTGCCGTTTATAAAGATGGTTCTAGCGAAACCATCAATAATTACACTTTAAATCCTGATATAATAACCAAGACTGGTCTGCAACTTGTTGTAGCATCTTATCAAGGGTTATCGGCCCCATTTCAAGTAACAGGCGCACAAAAGGATATTGTCAGTATCAAGGCAACCTATAAAGGGGATCCGGTTGGGGTTGGATATTCCGTTCGTAAAAGTGATGTTGAAGTAATAGCGACATACAGTGATGGCACAAAACAGCAGATTACAGATTTTAGACTATCGTCGCCTACAATAACATATGAAGGGTATCATATCGTGATGGTTGAGGCGGGTGGAGCTTCTGCAGAGTTTATTGTTCAGGGTGTTGCAATACAAAACATTTCTTTTAATAATGCTCTGAAATTCAATGTAGCAAATGGAAAATACAAAGGTAAAGTTGAAGTTAATTTACCAAAGAATGTGAATACTAACTTATTTACAGGAGAAAGTCTACCTGCAAGCGCTGTTTCCAGAGTCCTTACAAGAGCTGTTCGAAAGAGTGAATTTATAGCTTTTGAGGTAGGTATCGTTGACGATGAGGATTCTACAGATAGTGTTATTGATGAGTTTCCACTTATTATGCGTGTAACCATACCAGATGGATTTAATATCAAAGATTGCGAGCTTTACTATACACCTAATAGAAAGTCAGTCATTGGAAAAATGAATACAGATATTACTGGTACAAAGACTTTACAATGTACGATATATAATCCAGGTACTTATATCTTATCCTATAAGAAAAAATAGGATAACAAAGGGGAAACGTAGTACCTAGAGAGTATAGCGTTATGGAAGAAAATACATTCTGAGTTAAAAAAAATATTCAAAAAAGTACTTGCAATTTAAATTTAATCATGGTATATTAATATCTGCCCGTTGAAAAAGACGGGCAGTATTTAGTCAAAAATACAAATTGCAGTCGTGGCGGAATTGGCATACGCGCTAGACTAAGGATCTAGTCCGGGTTGACTGGGTACGGGTTCAAGTCCCGTCGACTGCAGTATAGCGAGAAGAACGCTCGCATTAGAAAGATTAGGATCAAGTAGAGATACTTGATCCTTTTTTGCGTGGATTGACTGGGGATAAGAGGTGTGACTGAGGTGAAATGGGCTCTTATGCAATGGTTGACAAGTTAACATCCGTCAATATAAAGGAAGAGATATGTGCAAGATGGTGTACGGATGTGCAAGTATGGGTAAGTATAAGTAAAGATTGCAGGGAAAATGGACACCTTTTGGGCACTTCATATGAGAATGCTTCATATTCTTACTTCTGTACCAGCTGAAGGAAATGGGCAGGTGGAAGGGAATTGCTTATTATACAGATGAAGTTAAAATATATAAAATAAGAGTGAGAAATTTCCATTTTATGTTGACATAGTAATAAATGAGCATTAAAATATTAACGTATAAATAAAACGCAAAGGGTGATGTAGTTCGGCGTAGCAGATGTTGCACAATCAGTAACATGGATATGACTGAAAAAGAGTAGATGAAATTAATTGAATAGGTAAGAATGGCTGTTTAGACAGCTTATTTTGTGTACCTAATGATTAATTTTATTTTACTCTGAACTATCTTCATCTTATAAGATTAGCCGTAGAGTAAAATCTACGGCTATTTTTTTGCCATGAAAGGAGAAAGAACAATGAATAGCAATTTATTTACGGCTTTGTGTAAGCCACCCATTTACACAAAAACAGAGGTCCCATTTTGGGACGATGAGTACATATCAAAGCAGATGCTGGATGCGCATCTGAATCCAGAGATCGATGCAGCTAGTAGGAGGTTAGAGTTTATCGATAATTCGGTTGAATGGATTCGGCAAATGGTTCCACCATCTGAATATCCTACTCTGATTGATTTAGGTTGCGGTCCAGGTTTATACGCTGAGAGATTTACCAAGATGGGATATCGTGTTACTGGAATTGATTTTTCAAAATGTTCTATTGATTATGCAAAGCAAACGGCTTCTAGCAAGCAACTAGATATCTCTTATAAGTATCAAAATTATTTAGAAATCAATTTGGGAGAAACATTTGATTTTGCTACATTGATCTATTGTGATTACGGGGCATTATCAACAGAGGATAGACGGATTATTCTAAATAGGGCTTATCAGCATCTAAGACCGGGAGGAAAACTTTTGTTTGATGTATTTACTATGAAAAAGTATGAAAAGGTGAAGGAACAGCAGACTTGGTGGGTATGTCATAAAAATGGATTCTGGCGAGCAGATGAACATATTGAAATGAATGCGTCTTATAAGTATTTAGATCATGTAATCTTGGATTTAACAGTAGTGATATCAAAGAATGACATAACGCCATATTATATCTGGGATACATGTTTTACGAAGGAATCATTGATTCAAGAGGTGGAACGTAGTGGATTTAAAGTTCGTGGTATTTTTGGAGATGTTACAGGAAGTATGTATCAACCAGAAAGTGAAACCATAGCAATCCTATTAGAAAAATAATAAGTATATAAAAGGCGGGCACTAATTACTTTGTCTTAGTGTCCGTCTCTCAAAGAATGGTAGAAAATAGCATATTGCTGTATAGTCTTAGTTTCTATCATAGTAAAAACTATATAAATATTAATTGGAGAAAAATGAAAACTATATTGTGAATGCAGCTGCACTTTTACCAGCGATACGGCCAAATACTATAGTATCAGTTAATGGATTACCAGTAGAAATGGCTAGGATTATTGGGGAAGCGATCAAGAATCAAAACTTTATGCTAGATAAACTTAAATACTATTGTTGATATGATTTAAATATGAAGATGTCACTACAGGCGCTTTTTCGACACTTCAAACTAGCACAAAAGCTATAATAGAACTATTCTTGCGGCACTTGGCAAGTCAATCGTCGCCAGAAGCAATGCTTGTAAAGCGGGTTTAAAGCACATATGAAGTTGTTCAAGTCCCGTCGACTGCATCATGGTGAGAATGTCACTCACCAAAACTAGGATCAAGTAGAGATACTTGGTCCTTTTTTTGATTCCATTTCTAGGATTGTCTTTGATTTTAAAGGCGATGGCTATAAAGAGAAAAAAATAAAGTATCCACGTAGAAGATAGCACCATTAGATAGATTATTTTGAAAATTCAGGTCAGATTATACAATCATAAAAAAATATATATAGACATTAAAAAAAATCATTTAGTATTGAAAAAAAATATATA
>ERZ791922.32-NODE-32-length-138455-cov-78.048714_pt1 | contig 138455 bp, 141 predicted proteins | sample MGYA00510134_ERZ791922 | MGnify/ENA primary metagenome ERZ791922 (study PRJEB30046, sample SAMN00792101) | human gut metagenome | study: EMG produced TPA metagenomics assembly of the A metagenome-wide association study of gut microbiota in type 2... | reverse complement strand
CAATCCGGGAAACCGGACCAGGAAAAAACTTGCAGGCCATAACAGTATCTACAAAATCCGAACCGTTGGACGGATCAGGCGTTTACGCTACGTCCAGCACAAGTATTTCCCTGTCTGTTTGCCGACAGACGCATATGCTCTAACCCTCATTGATCCTATGTTACCCTTGTTTGCCCGTCCGCCACTGGACGGGCTTTTTTTTAGCTGGCTAACTGCTGACAGAAAGCCTGCAACGTCTCTTCCGGCATACCAATCTGCCGCGCTGCATCACAAATGGCCTGCCAGCTTCCCGCATCCAGTGGAATCCCCTGCTTCTGCCGTTCGCGACGCGTGTTCACTTCCCACTCGCCCGGTAGCAAAATCGGCTTATCATCATCATGCGGCGAGGCTTTCACCCACTCGGCAAAGGCTTCGGTCTGCGCGTTACAATCCGGCGCGCCGAAGAGTTCCGGGTTGATGATGATAGTGGTCATGCAGTTAAGAATGGCATCGGGACTGGTTTGTAACGTTTCCTGATGCGTCGTTTTACCGCCGGAAAGCGCCCCGCCAAGAATTTCACACATCGCTGCAAGGGCGTAGCCTTTATGTTCGGCAAAGGTCAACAGCGAACCCAACGGCGACTCCTGCATTACCGCCGGATTGGTCGTCGGCACGCCGTTAACGTCAATCAGGCAACCTGGCGGCACGGGGACGCCTTTATGCCAGGCGACGCGGGTTTTGCCAAATGCAATGGCGCTGGTGGCGTAATCAAGCAACAGCGGGAAATTATCTTTACGAGGGAAAACCACACAGAACGGATTGGTGCCAAAGCGGCTGTCGCGACCGTGGAACGGTGCGACCATTGGAATACCGACCACGCTAACAAAGTGGATAGAGACAAACCCCGCCGCTGCACACTGCTCCGCCCAGTAACCGATACGGCCGATATGATGCGAGTTATGTAGCGCCACGGCAGCAATACCGTGCTGATGCGCTTTCTCAATCCCCAGCGCCATCGCTTCGTGTGCCGCGACCTGACCGAATGCGCGATCGCCATCGAGCGTGACTGCCGCCCCCGCCTCTTTAACGATTTTGGCATGATGGTTAATTTGCAGATGCCCCTGACTCCAGGAACGCACATAGCTTGGGATCATGCCAATACCATGAGAATCATGCCCTGCCAGGTTTGCCGCGATTAAATGATCGGCCACTAATTTCGCTTCTTGTTCCTCGCTACCCATCTGACGAAATACAGCCTGAATAAAACTGTGCAGCGTCTGAGCATCAAAGCGATGACCACTTTCCATGGTTAACTCCTGTTTATGTTATGTGTTTGTTGTTTTTTTATGCTGCACGCCGGGCGTGGGAAGGTCAATAAAGATGCAGGAATTTCATATTGCGGTGGGGTAAAAGCCGGATGACATGGCTCATCCGGCTGAGAAAAGAATTAAAATGCCTGATTAACGCGCGCCAGGCCGTCGCTGATAGTTGCCGCTTCACCCGTAGCCACCAGGCAGCAAGCCATCTGGATTTTCAGCGATTCGGGAATCGGTTCGCTGCCAGCAAGGCAACGCTCAATCCACTGCGCCGTGGTTTCCGGATCTTTTGCTTGTGGCAGTAACTCGCTACCAGCAGGGTCCTGTTTTTCATACAGCACCCGCATCCCTTCACGGTCAATGAGATTGATCTGCGGGCAGCGCTGCGGATTAGCATACACTTCACCTTCAGTACCATGCATTAGTAGCGCCCGCCCGCCGATATCGCTAAAGAACTTCGCGACGCGTCCAATGTATTCCGGATGCGAAACGCTGGAAAGACGCAGCGCCTCACCTTCGGCAAATGGCGTCGCCAGTTTCGCCAGGGTATGTGCACTGTTACGCACGCCCATCCGCCAGCGCATCGCCAGTTGTTTTTCCAGCGGCGGGCAAAACGCGCCGACTGGCATAAACACCGGTTGATGTTCGTCGAGCTTCGCCTGCGCCTGCCCGCCGTGCAACGTTGGCGTAATACCCATCAATTCAAAAATGGTTTCAGTCAGCACGCGGGTTGGATCTTCGCTAACCCCGTGAACCACCACAGGAAAACCGAGTTTGTGCAGGAGAATCGCCAACAACGGCGTCAGGTTGGCCTGTTTACGCGCGCCGTTGTAACTGGGGATGACAATCGGCATCGGCTTGCCTGCAGGCGGCGTCAGCTTGATGGTGTGATTTTGCATGGCTTCGTAAAAGCCGAGCATCTCTGCTTCCCCTTCCCCTTTGATACGCAGCGCAATCAATACGCCGCCCAACTCAAGGTCAGGGACTTCACCATTGAGCATATGAGCATACAGACCGCGCGCAGTATCCCGGTCTAAATCGCGCGCGTGGTTTTTCCCGCGCCCGATCTCTTTAATGATTTTGCGATAGTCCATTTACGACTCCTTACCTGACTCACATCATTAACGCCGCCGACGGCGTGGGGATTTCGTTTTTTCTTTCTTTTTAACTATACCTTCAGGGACTTCCGGTTGCTCTATCGGAAATACCGGTAATGCATCCAGTAGTCGCTTGCCATAATTTTTGGTCAGCAAGCGTTTGTCGTAGATAACCACTTCGCCCCAGCAACCGTGGCTTCGAATCAGTCGCCCAACCTGCTGAATCAGGTTAAACGAGGCGCTCGGCAGGCTTTGCACCTCAAACGGATAGCGGTTGAGGCTTTTCAGCCATTCCCCTTCGGTGATCACCACGGGGCTGTCGATGGGCGGAAAAGCGATTTTGTGGATATGCACCTGGCTGAGCAGATCACCTTTCAAATCAAGCCCTTCGGCAAATGACTGTAAGCCCACCAGCACACTATGCTCACCGTTGGCAACGCGTTTGCGGTGCAGTTCAACTAAGCGATAACGCGGCTGATCGCCCTGCACCAGCAGCATCAGGCGTAAATCCGTCACATAGTCGAGAAAGCGCTGCATCGCCCGTCCGCTGGCAAACAGTACCAACATACCGAGATGTTTTTTGCTCTCCACCTGCTCACGGAAAAAGGCCGCCATTTCGGCAATATGCTGCTCTTCGTTGTCGATGGAAGGCTCAAAGCGCATCCGGGGAATAACAATTTTGCCCTGTTCGCAGTGGTTAAAGGGGGAATCCAGCGCCACAAAACGGTCGCCCGCTTTCTCTTTCAGCCCGCTCATCTCCTGCAAACGCGAAAAACTGTTCAGCGAACGCAAGGTTGCGGAGGTGACAATAATGTGCGGAATACTGCGCCACAGCAGCCTTTCCAGCTGATCGCTGACACGTATCCCCACGCAGTGAAACCAGAGATGCAGCTGCCCTTCGCGCTCTTCCCGCGTCGCCCATTTGGTCACCGGCGCACCGGAAGATTGCGCCAGAGACGCCAGCCGCCAGAGTTTGCTTTGCGCCTCGAACATCCCCAACGCGCGGTTCATCTGCAAAATCAACCGATGCAGACGCACAATATCGTGGCTGCCGGTTTTCTCACTTAAATCGTTAAGAAATAACTCCGCCAGACCACGCAGCATCTCGGTGAGTTTTGCCAGCCGCTGGCAGATCTCCAGCACTTCATCAGGCAGTTCGCCCATCGCAAAACGGTGCTCTGCCTCCTGCCCGGCAGGCATGTAGAGATTGAGAATGTTGTTTAACGAGGCGATAAGCTCATACAACTCTTCACAATGCGCATTCAAACGTTCAGGGATCGCCAGCGGTGGGATGGTCTTCGGGCGAAACTGCTCCATGCAGGTAGCGACCAGTTTCGTGAACAAGTCCAGCTGTAGTCGATACCAGGGCGCGGTGATTTCGGCACTCATCTCCAGCGCATCCCGGGCCACATCTGGCAGGTGATGACCTTCGTCCAGCACCAGCAGCAGATTTTTCGGGTCAGGTAGTACGGCTTCGCTTTCCATCGCCGCCATCACCAGCGCATGGTTTGCCACCACCACTTCCGCTTCCTGAATCTCCCGACGAGCAACAAAAAACGGGCATTCACGATAGTAGTAACAGTTGCGGTTGAGGCAGCTGGCTTTGTCGGTACTTAAACGACGCCAGAGATCGTCATCTATAGCGATATCAGTATGATCGCGCAGACCATCCCATTTATAAGTGTCGAGATCGCCCTTCAGCTTCGCACAACGTTTTTGCTCTTCCTGATTATTTGGCGTCAGTTCGTCGTCAAGAAACGCCAGCAGATCCTGTTGCGTGGGCTCAGTGCTGGCGAGCGCCGTCAGATTACGCGGGCAAACGTAGCGCCCACGCCCAAAAGCGGCAGTGAATTTAAGATCGGGAATGATCTTTTTCAGCAGCGGTAAATCTTTGCTGTAAATCTGATCCTGCAATGCCACGTTGGCGGTACTCACCACCAGCGTTTTTTGCTCTTCGCGGGCAATGGCGATGCCGGGGATCAAATAGGAGAGCGTTTTCCCAACGCCGGTGGGGGCTTCAATCGCCAGATGCCGCCCTTCTTCTCCGGCCAGCGTTTTGGCGACGTCCGCAATCATCTGCCGCTGCGGCGCACGGGGAATAAAGTCGGGGATCTGTTCCTGAAGCGCCTTATACCAGGCGGCAATTTGCGCTTTAAGCGCGGCGGTTAATGCCATGAGAAAACCTGAAATACTGTATAAACAGCCAATATTGTGGCATTTTTCGGTTTTCAGGGGTAATGGTTTTTCTGTTTCTGGAAAGCGGCTCGCAATAACCACCAACATAATGCGGTTTAATGCCCGTTCGAGCACAAAGGATCCAACACGTCATGCAAGACACCATCATAAATTTCTACAGCACCAGCGATGACTACGGTGATTTTTCTAACTTTGCCGCCTGGCCCATCAAGGTTGACGGGAAAACCTGGCCCACCTCAGAACACTATTTTCAGGCACAAAAATTCCTTGATGAAAAATACCGCGAAGAGATCCGTCGGGTTTCTTCCCCTATGGTCGCCGCACGCATGGGGCGCGATCGTTCTAAGCCTCTGCGTAAAAACTGGGAGTCGGTCAAAGAACAGGTGATGCGAAAAGCACTTCGCGCTAAATTCGAACAGCATCCAGAACTGCGTGCGCTCTTGCTGGCAACCGCGCCCGCAAAACTGGTTGAGCATACGGAAAACGATGCTTACTGGGGAGACGGTGGTAATGGTAAGGGCAAGAATCGACTGGGCTACCTTTTAATGGAGTTGCGCGAACAATTGGCTATAGAGAAGTAACGTCTCGGTGGCTTATGGGCGGTAAAACAGATAAATTTTTTCCCGTGTTCTCAAATTGCTGACAAGTGCTTGTTGTGAAATGCCGGATGCGGCGTAAACGCCTTATCCGGCCTACAAAAGCATGCAAATTCAATATATTGCAGAGTTCACGTAGGCCTGATAAGCGTAGCGCATCAGGCAGTTTTGCGTTTGTTCATCAGCCTGATGCCGGGCATAGCCCGGCATTAAAGATTACTGCGCAGCAGCAGGTTTACGCGGACGGCGGCGACGTTGTTGTTCGCCTGCCGGTTTGGCATCGCCGAGGCGGCGAGACGGTTTTTCTGCAGGTTTCGCGCTTGCAGATTTTGCGCCACCTTCCCCACGGCGTGGTTGCTGTTGACCGCGACCACCACCTTGCCCACGACCGCCGCCGCCACGTTGCTGGCGACCGTTCTGGATCGGTTCGGCTTTGATTGACGGGTCCGGCTCATAGCCCGGAATCGCAATGCGCGGGATCTCTTTTTTCAGCAGTTTTTCGATATCACGCAGCAGTTTGTGTTCATCAACACACACCAGCGACAACGCTTCACCGGTAGCAGCCGCACGACCGGTACGCCCGATACGGTGGACATAATCTTCCGGTACGTTTGGCAGTTCATAGTTGACGACGTGCGGCAACTCTTCGATATCCAGACCGCGCGCAGCGATGTCGGTCGCCACCAGTACACGAATATCGCCCGATTTAAAATCGGCCAGCGCACGGGTACGCGCACCTTGCGATTTATTACCGTGGATCGCCGCACTACGGATGCCATCTTTATTAAGCTGTTCAGCGAGATGGTTAGCGCCATGTTTGGTACGGGTAAACACCAGCACCTGCTGCCAGTTCCCTTTCCCAATCATGTGCGACAACAATTCGCGTTTGCGTTTCTTATCGACAAAGTGAACGTGCTGGGTCACCTGATCAGACGCGGTATTGCGGCGTGCCACTTCGATTTCCAGCGGGTTGTGCAACAGTTTTTCCGCCAGGGCTTTAATATCGTCAGAGAAGGTCGCGGAGAACAACAGGTTCTGGCGTTTCGCTGGCAGTTTTGTTAACACGCGACGGATGTCGTGGATAAAGCCCATGTCGAGCATGCGGTCAGCTTCATCGAGGACAAGGATTTCAACCTGATCCAGCTTCACTGCATTTTGATGTTCCAGGTCCAGCAAACGTCCCGGTGTTGCCACCAGAACATCAACGCCGCCGCGCAGCTTCATCATTTGCGGGTTAATGCTGACACCGCCAAACACCACCAGCGAACGAATGTTCAAATATTTGCTGTAATCACGGACGTTTTCGCCAATCTGCGCAGCCAGTTCACGGGTCGGGGTAAGAATGAGCGCACGTACCGGACGACGCCCTTTGGCGTGCGGCTGGCGAGTGATCAGGTGTTGCAACAGCGGCAGCGTAAAGCCCGCTGTTTTACCGGTACCGGTCTGGGCGCTAGCCATCAGGTCGCGGCCTTCCAGCACCGCAGGGATCGCCTGCTGCTGAATAGGGGTGGGTTCACGGTAACCCTGCTCGGCAACGGCGCGCAGGATATCAGGGCTTAAACCCAAAGAATCGAAAGACATAACTACTCCGAACCGCCCCGACCGTTACCGGTGTAGTTTTCAGGGAGATACTGAAAAGGAAAATGACAAAAACCACAATGTCATGAGGGAGCGGAGTGTAGCAGTTTTTGTGACGCAGCGCATAAATTATCCCTGTGACTGGCGTAGCTAAAATTCTTAGCCATACTGGACAACTCCCCTATGGAGTCATAATCTTAATCAATCATTTGATTAAGAATGGACTGTGCGATGAATAATCCTGCCATGACAATCAAGGGTGAACAGGCGAAAAAACAGCTGATTGCTGCCGCACTGGCGCAGTTTGGTGAATATGGAATGAACGCCACCACCCGCGAGATAGCCGCCCAGGCCGGGCAGAATATCGCTGCCATCACCTACTACTTCGGTTCGAAAGAAGATTTGTACCTCGCCTGCGCCCAGTGGATTGCCGATTTTATTGGCGAGCAGTTCCGTCCGCACGCCGAAGAGGCCGAACGCTTGTTCGCACAACCACAGCCTGATCGCGCAGCCATCCGTGAACTGATCCTTCGCGCCTGCAGGAACATGATTAAGCTGCTCACCCAGGATGACACCGTCAACCTCAGCAAGTTTATCTCCCGTGAGCAGCTCTCTCCCACGGCAGCCTATCACCTGGTGCACGAACAGGTGATTAGCCCGCTACACAGCCACCTGACACGCCTGATTGCCGCCTGGACCGGCTGCGACGCCAACGATACCCGCATGATCCTCCATACTCATGCGTTGATTGGTGAGATTCTGGCGTTCCGTCTTGGCAAAGAAACAATTCTGTTACGTACCGGCTGGACCGCGTTCGATGAAGAAAAGACCGAACTGATCAACCAGACGGTGACCTGTCATATCGACCTGATTTTGCAAGGATTATCGCAAAGGAGTTTGTAGTGATGAAAAAACCTGTCGTGATCGGATTGGCGGTAGTGGTACTTGCCGCCGTGGTTGCCGGAGGCTACTGGTGGTATCAAAGCCGCCAGGATAACGGCCTGACGCTGTATGGCAACGTGGATATTCGCACCGTAAATCTGAGCTTCCGTGTCGGTGGTCGCGTTGAGTCGCTGGCGGTGGACGAAGGTGATGCGATCAAAGCGGGCCAGGTACTGGGCGAACTGGATCACAAGCCGTATGAGATTGCCCTGATGCAGGCGAAAGCGGGCGTCTCGGTGGCACAGGCGCAGTATGACCTGATGCTTGCCGGGTATCGCGATGAAGAAATCGCTCAGGCCGCCGCAGCGGTGAAACAGGCGCAAGCCGCCTATGACTATGCGCAGAACTTCTATAACCGCCAGCAAGGACTGTGGAAAAGCCGCACCATTTCGGCAAATGACCTGGAAAATGCCCGCTCCTCGCGCGACCAGGCACAGGCAACGCTGAAATCAGCACAGGATAAATTGCGTCAGTACCGTTCCGGTAACCGTGAACAGGACATCGCTCAGGCGAAAGCCAGCCTCGAACAGGCGCAGGCGCAACTGGCGCAGGCGGAGCTGAATTTACAGGACTCAACGTTGATAGCACCGTCTGATGGCACGCTGTTAACGCGCGCGGTGGAGCCAGGCACGGTTCTCAATGAAGGTGGCACGGTGTTTACCGTTTCACTAACGCGTCCGGTGTGGGTACGTGCCTATGTTGATGAACGGAATCTTGACCAGGCCCAGCCGGGGCGCAAAGTGCTGCTTTATACCGATGGTCGCCCGGACAAGCCCTATCACGGACAGATTGGTTTCGTTTCGCCGACTGCTGAATTTACCCCGAAAACCGTCGAAACACCGGATCTGCGTACCGACCTCGTCTATCGCCTGCGTATTGTGGTGACCGACGCCGATGATGCGTTACGCCAGGGAATGCCGGTGACGGTGCAATTCGGTAACGAGGCAGGACATGAATGATGCCGTTATCACGCTGAACGGCCTGGAAAAACGCTTTCCGGGCATGGACAAGCCCGCCGTCGCGCCGCTCGATTGTACCATTCACGCCGGTTATGTGACGGGGCTGGTGGGGCCGGACGGTGCAGGTAAAACCACGCTAATGCGGATGCTGGCGGGATTACTGAAACCCGACAGCGGCAATGCCACGGTGATTGGCTTTGATCCAATCAAAAACGACGGCGCGCTGCACGCCGTGCTCGGCTATATGCCGCAGAAATTTGGTCTGTATGAAGATCTCACGGTGATGGAGAACCTCAATCTGTACGCGGATTTGCGCAGCGTCACCGGCGAGGCACGTAAGCAAACTTTTGCTCGCCTGCTGGAGTTTACGTCTCTTGGGCCGTTTACCGGACGCCTGGCGGGCAAGCTCTCCGGTGGGATGAAACAAAAACTCGGTCTGGCCTGTACCCTGGTGGGCGAACCGAAAGTGTTGCTGCTCGATGAACCCGGCGTCGGCGTTGACCCTATCTCACGGCGCGAACTGTGGCAGATGGTGCATGAGCTGGCGGGCGAAGGGATGTTAATCCTCTGGAGTACCTCGTATCTCGACGAAGCCGAGCAGTGCCGTGACGTGTTACTGATGAACGAAGGCGAGTTGCTGTATCAGGGAGAACCAAAAGCCCTGACACAAACCATGGCCGGACGCAGCTTTCTGATGACCAGTCCACACGAGGGCAACCGCAAACTGTTGCAACGCGCCTTGAAACTGCCGCAGGTCAGCGACGGCATGATTCAGGGGAAATCGGTACGTCTGATCCTCAAAAAAGAGGCCACACCAGACGATATTCGCCATGCCGAAGGGATGCCGGAAATCAACATCAACGAAACTACGCCGCGTTTTGAAGATGCGTTTATTGATTTGCTGGGCGGTGCCGGAACCTCGGAATCGCCGCTGGGTGCAATATTGCATACGGTAGAAGGCACACCCGGCGAGACGGTGATCGAAGCGAAAGAACTAACCAAGAAATTTGGTGATTTTGCCGCCACCGATCACGTCAACTTTGCCGTTAAACGAGGGGAGATTTTTGGTCTGCTCGGGCCAAACGGCGCGGGGAAATCGACCACCTTTAAGATGATGTGCGGCTTGCTGGTGCCGACCTCCGGTCAGGCGCTGGTGCTGGGGATGGATCTGAAAGAGAGTTCCGGTAAAGCGCGCCAGCATCTCGGCTATATGGCGCAAAAGTTTTCGCTCTATGGCAACCTGACGGTCGAACAGAATTTACGCTTTTTCTCTGGTGTGTATGGCTTACGCGGTCGGGCGCAGAACGAAAAAATCTCCCGTATGAGCGAGGCGTTCGGCCTGAAAAGTATCGCCTCCCACGCCACCGATGAACTGCCATTAGGTTTTAAACAGCGGCTGGCACTGGCCTGCTCGCTGATGCATGAACCGGACATTCTGTTTCTCGACGAACCGACGTCCGGCGTTGATCCCCTCACCCGCCGTGAATTCTGGCTACATATCAACAGCATGGTAGAGAAAGGCGTCACGGTGATGGTCACCACCCACTTTATGGATGAAGCAGAATATTGCGACCGCATCGGCCTGGTGTACCGTGGGAAATTAATTGCCAGCGGCACGCCGGATGATTTGAAAGCGCAGTCGGCCAACGACGAGCAACCCGATCCCACCATGGAGCAAGCCTTTATTCAGTTGATCCACGACTGGGATAAGGAGCATAGCAATGAGTAACCCGATCCTTTCCTGGCGTCGCGTGCGGGCGCTGTGCGTCAAAGAGACGCGGCAGATCGTTCGCGATCCGAGTAGCTGGCTGATTGCGGTAGTGATCCCGCTGTTGCTGCTGTTTATTTTTGGTTACGGCATTAACCTCGACTCCAGCAAGCTGCGGGTCGGGATTTTACTGGAACAGCGTAGCGAAGCGGCGCTGGATTTCACCCACACCATGACCGGTTCGCCCTACATCGACGCCACCATCAGCGATAACCGTCAGGAACTGATCGCCAAAATGCAGGCGGGGAAAATTCGCGGTCTGGTGGTTATTCCGGTGGATTTTGCGGAACAGATGGAGCGCGCCAACGCCACCGCACCGATTCAGGTGATCACCGACGGCAGTGAGCCGAATACCGCTAACTTTGTACAGGGGTATGTCGAAGGGATCTGGCAGATCTGGCAAATGCAGCGAGCGGAGGACAACGGGCAGACTTTTGAACCGCTTATTGATGTACAAACCCGCTACTGGTTTAACCCGGCGGCGATTAGCCAGCACTTCATTATCCCCGGTGCGGTGACCATTATCATGACGGTCATCGGCGCGATTCTCACCTCGCTGGTGGTGGCGCGAGAATGGGAACGCGGCACCATGGAGGCTCTGCTCTCTACGGAGATTACCCGCACGGAACTGCTGCTGTGTAAGCTGATCCCTTATTACTTTCTCGGGATGCTGGCGATGTTGCTGTGTATGCTGGTGTCAGTGTTTATTCTCGGCGTGCCGTATCGCGGGTCGCTGCTGATTCTGTTTTTTATCTCCAGCCTGTTTTTACTCAGTACCCTGGGGATGGGGCTGCTGATTTCCACGATTACCCGCAACCAGTTCAATGCCGCTCAGGTCGCCCTGAACGCCGCTTTTCTGCCGTCGATTATGCTTTCCGGCTTTATTTTTCAGATCGACAGTATGCCCGCGGTGATCCGCGCGGTGACGTACATTATTCCCGCTCGTTATTTCGTCAGCACCCTGCAAAGCCTGTTCCTCGCCGGGAATATTCCAGTGGTGCTGGTGGTAAACGTGCTGTTTTTGATCGCTTCGGCGGTGATGTTTATCGGCCTGACGTGGCTGAAAACCAAACGTCGGCTGGATTAGGGAGAAGAGCATGTTTCATCGCTTATGGACGTTAATCCGCAAAGAGTTGCAGTCGCTGCTGCGCGAACCGCAAACCCGCGCGATTCTGATTTTACCTGTGCTTATTCAGGTGATTCTGTTCCCGTTCGCCGCCACGCTGGAAGTGACTAACGCCACCATCGCCATCTACGATGAAGATAACGGCGAGCATTCGGTGGAGCTGACCCAACGTTTTGCCCGCGCCAGCGCCTTTACTCATGTGCTGCTGCTGAAAAGCCCACAGGAGATCCGCCCAACCATCGACACACAAAAGGCGTTACTACTGGTGCGTTTCCCGGCTGACTTCTCGCGCAAACTGGATACCTTCCAGACCGCGCCGTTGCAGTTGATCCTCGACGGGCGTAACTCCAACAGTGCGCAAATTGCCGCCAACTACCTGCAACAGATCGTCAAAAATTATCAGCAGGAGCTGCTGGAAGGAAAACCGAAACCTAACAACAGCGAGCTGGTGGTACGCAACTGGTATAACCCGAATCTTGACTACAAATGGTTTGTGGTGCCGTCGCTGATCGCCATGATCACCACTATCGGCGTAATGATCGTCACTTCACTTTCCGTCGCCCGCGAACGTGAACAAGGTACGCTCGATCAGCTACTGGTTTCGCCGCTCACCACCTGGCAGATCTTCATCGGCAAAGCCGTACCGGCGTTAATTGTCGCCACCTTCCAGGCCACCATTGTGCTGGCGATTGGTATCTGGGCGTATCAAATCCCCTTCGCCGGATCGCTGGCGCTGTTCTACTTTACGATGGTGATTTACGGTTTATCGCTGGTGGGATTCGGTCTGTTGATTTCATCACTCTGCTCGACACAACAGCAGGCGTTTATCGGCGTGTTTGTTTTTATGATGCCCGCCATTCTCCTTTCCGGTTACGTTTCTCCGGTGGAAAACATGCCAGTATGGCTGCAAAACCTGACGTGGATTAACCCTATTCGCCACTTTACGGACATTACCAAGCAGATTTATTTGAAGGATGCGAGTCTGGATATTGTGTGGAATAGTTTGTGGCCGCTACTGGTGATAACGGCCACGACAGGGTCAGCGGCGTACGCGATGTTTAGACGTAAGGTGATGTAACTTCTTATCTTTCGCCAGCAAAGACACTACCGCCGGGCCGGCAAGGATTGCCAGCCCTGCAATTGCCAGCAAAAAGTTGTTTTCCAGTACACGGGACAACAGCCACAGCACAATCAGCGCTGCGCCAAAATACCAGGTCGTGGTCAGCTCTTCCAGCACGTCTGCCACCTCACGCCAGCGTTGCTCGGGGTGGCGCTGAAACACCAACATCATCACTACCGTGACACAATACAGTGCGCATAATCCCACGCCGACGTGAACCAGAGTCTTACTCATCCAGCCCACCACCAGCAGCGCCACTACCAGTAAATGCAACATAATCTGCCAGCAACTTAGACCAGTTGCGACACGAACACGTTGTTGCCACTTCATGGCTTCTCTCCTGAAGAATTTATCTCTACTTACTCAGAGTACCGAACTTTACGGAAAATTCCGTAAGACCGCACCTTTTTGTGACGCCGACTACACTATTTCAATGAGATAAGAGGCAAAGACAGGAAAATTATGCCCGATCAAACACAACAATTTTCGTTCAAGGTGCTCACCATCAACATTCACAAAGGTTTTACCGCGTTTAACCGACGCTTCATTTTGCCGGAACTTCGCGACGCGGTGCGTACCGTCAGCGCCGATATTGTTTGCCTGCAGGAAGTGATGGGCGCGCACGAAGTTCATCCGCTGCATGTGGAAAACTGGCCCGATACCTCGCACTACGAGTTTCTCGCCGACACGATGTGGAGCGATTTTGCCTACGGTCGCAATGCCGTATACCCGGAAGGGCATCACGGCAACGCCGTACTGTCGCGTTATCCCATTGAACATTATGAGAATCGCGATGTTTCGGTCGATGGTGCGGAAAAGCGCGGCGTGCTCTACTGCCGCATTGTGCCACCGATGACCGGAAAAGCGATTCATGTGATGTGCGTACATCTGGGCCTGCGTGAGGCGCACCGTCAGGCGCAGCTTGCGATGCTCGCCGAATGGGTGAATGAGCTACCGGACGGCGAACCGGTATTGGTGGCGGGTGATTTCAATGACTGGCGGCAAAAAGCTAATCATCCGTTAAAAGTGCAGGCCGGACTGGATGAGATTTTTACCCGCGCCCACGGACGCCCGGCGCGCACGTTTCCGGTGCAATTTCCTCTACTACGACTGGACAGGATCTACGTCAAAAATGCCAGCGCCAGCGCGCCAACCGCGTTGCCGCTGCGGACATGGCGACACCTTTCTGATCATGCCCCTTTAAGTGCGGAGATTCATTTATGAAATGTAGCTGGCGCGAAGGCAATAAGATCCAGTTGCTGGAAAACGGCGAGCAATATTATCCCGCGGTGTTTAAGGCGATTGGCGAGGCACAAGAACGCATCATTCTTGAAACGTTTATCTGGTTTGAGGATGACGTCGGCAAACAGCTGCATGCGGCACTACTGGCAGCAGCGCAACGCGGGGTTAAAGCGGAAGTCTTGCTGGATGGCTACGGTTCGCCGGATCTCAGCGATGAGTTTGTCAATGAACTGACGGCAGCTGGCGTGGTATTTCGCTACTACGATCCCCGCCCTCGCCTTTTTGGTATGCGCACCAATGTGTTTCGCCGGATGCATCGCAAAATTGTGGTGATCGACGCGCGTATCGCCTTTATTGGCGGGCTGAATTACTCCGCCGAGCATATGTCCAGCTACGGTCCAGAGGCTAAACAGGATTACGCGGTACGCCTTGAAGGGCCGATTGTCGAAGATATTCTCCAGTTTGAGCTGGAAAACCTGCCTGGACAGAGCGCGGCACGACGCTGGTGGCGACGTCATCACAAAGCGGAAGAGAACCGCCAGCCGGGAGAAGCGCAGGTATTGCTGGTCTGGCGCGATAACGAAGAACATCGCGATGATATTGAACGTCACTATCTGAAAATGCTCACTCAGGCGCGGCGAGAAGTCATTATCGCCAACGCCTACTTCTTCCCCGGCTATCGATTTTTACACGCCTTGCGTAAAGCGGCACGGCGCGGGGTGCGGATCAAACTGATCATTCAGGGCGAACCGGATATGCCGATTGTCAGAGTCGGTGCGCGCTTGCTGTATAACTATCTGGTTAAAGGCGGCGTTCAGGTATTTGAGTACCGCCGCCGCCCGCTCCACGGCAAAGTGGCATTGATGGACGATCACTGGGCGACAGTAGGGTCCAGTAATCTCGATCCGCTCAGTTTGTCACTGAATCTCGAAGCAAATGTCATCATCCATGATCGTCATTTTAACCAGACGCTGCGCGATAATCTGAACGGCATTATTGCCGCAGATTGTCAGCAGGTCGATGAGACCATGCTGCCGAAACGCACCTGGTGGAACCTGACCAAAAGCGTGCTGGCGTTCCACTTTTTACGCCACTTCCCGGCGCTGGTTGGCTGGCTTCCGGCACACACACCACGTCTGGCGCAGGTTGATCCGCCCGCACAACCGACAATGGAAACGCAGGATCGGGTAGAAACTGAAAACACGGGGGTAAAACCCTGATGAGTAAATCACACCCGCGCTGGCGCTTAGCAAAGAAGATCCTCACCTGGCTGTTTTTTATCGCGGTGATTGTGTTGCTGGTGGTCTACGCCAAAAAAGTGGACTGGGAAGAGGTCTGGAAGGTCATCCGCGACTACAATCGCGTTGCGCTGCTTAGTGCGGTCGGGCTGGTGGTCGTCAGCTATCTGATTTACGGCTGCTATGACCTGCTCGCCCGCTTTTACTGCGGTCACAAACTGGCGAAGCGCCAGGTGATGCTGGTGTCGTTTATCTGCTACGCCTTCAACCTGACGCTCAGTACCTGGGTCGGCGGCATTGGTATGCGCTATCGTTTGTACTCCCGACTAGGGTTACCGGGCAGCACTATTACGCGGATTTTCTCGCTCAGTATTACCACCAACTGGCTGGGCTATATTTTACTGGCAGGGATTATCTTTACCGCAGGCGTGGTGGAGTTGCCGGATCACTGGTATGTCGATCAAACTACGCTGCGTATTCTCGGCATTGGCTTACTGATGATTATCGCGGTTTATTTGTGGTTTTGCGCTTTCGCGAAGCACCGCCATATGACCATCAAAGGGCAAAAGCTGGTGCTGCCTTCATGGAAATTCGCCCTCGCTCAGATGCTGATTTCCAGCGTTAACTGGATGGTAATGGGGGCGATTATCTGGCTGTTACTTGGTCAAAGCGTGAACTATTTCTTTGTACTGGGCGTGTTACTGGTTAGTAGTATTGCTGGCGTCATCGTGCATATTCCGGCGGGGATCGGTGTGCTGGAAGCGGTGTTTATCGCGCTACTGGCTGGGGAGCATACATCCAAAGGCACAATTATCGCCGCCCTACTCGCTTATCGCGTCCTGTATTACTTTATCCCGCTGCTGCTGGCGCTGATCTGTTACCTGCTACTGGAAAGCCAGGCGAAGAAGCTACGGGCGAAAAATGAAGCGGCGATGTGAAGTTTAGTTAAGTTCTTTAGTATCTGCATTTACGACTAATGAAAAAAACGCGTATGCCTTTGCCAGACAAGCGTTATAGCTATCGCGGCAAGTATCCCAAAGAAGCCGATAAAATAGTAATAGAGTGTTAATGCACCTGTAACAGCGCAACGAACCGGACTCCACAACTCTTCACTATGGCATTTCCCCGCCAATTCAAGGAGCTTATTTCGTCCATGCGAGATAATGCCTGACCATAACACAATCATTAAGCAACTTATTACCCAAACGGGTCGTTCACTCATTAATGCGGCATTCATGATGATCACCAGGGCCAAACCTGTCAACGTCATCATAATGATAAAACGGTGAGAACCAGGATCAACATTAAATAATAAACCGGCCAGCATACTGATTAAAAACATCGCGCCCGCAGTGCTGAACACGACGATAATGGCAGGTACAGGAGCTAAACTTGCAACGACAATCGCCACCAAAGAGAGTAAAAACAGATATATTACGCCTGCGATGACGGCATTTATCTTGTTGATATCCTTACTTAAGCCATACATACAAACTAATAATAACCCTATGGCGACATACATTGTTGGTGAATCATATTTGGTTGCCGTAATTTCGAGATACTTCGCTACCCAGGCCAGTCCTGCGGTTGTCACCAAACCTAAAGCGGTAATGAGCCATATGCTGTTTAATATCCTGGCTTCGTGCTGAAAATCATTAGTTATGTTATTTGCTGAGCGCGAATTCATTATTTTTATATCCTTAAGTTAAATATCATTATCTATTCCAATTAACGCAATAAAACTCGTCAATTCGCACTACCACACTAAACCATTAATAAATTCAAGAACTGTTACAGTAATTCTAAAGAGGACGCTTAAAATACTAAAATAGAGTGTTATTGCCCCAGGAACGATACAGCGAAGAGAACCTGAAATTTCAGAGGTGTCGGCAACACGGATCAAATCTTCCAGTGTTGTTGCTTCACAGGCAGCCGTAATGCCCCAGATAAAGACAGTCAAAATACTCGCTAACCACACGGAAAAACTGCTGGTAAGGATCAGGTTAACAACAAAAGCAATACTCAAACCACAGAAAATATATGAATATAACTGTCTGACTGGTGGGATAACCCTATTACTACAAGAGCAAATCAGCGCCATTGCGGCAAACATCCCTCCCGTAATTCCCATTACCGTCGCTATGCTCGAAAAGGTATAAAGGCTGGCGAAGAGAAAGCCAACAAGAAGGATTATTAGCAGATAGACCAGACATGCGCCTGATACATTCAGTCTTTTCAGGGCGTTGTTTAACCAGAGACCACCTATTATCAGCGCAGCCAAAGCGAAGACAAACGCACCTGGAGACTTTTGTGACGTAACCCAATGCAAATGCTGAAATATCCAGGCACAGCCTGCCGTAGCCCATACTCCAGCTGCTGTTAACCACCAAATGAGAAGCAGCATTTTGCTGAGCGAAGCACTTTTTTGCTGTAATTGAGTAGCAGTGGATTGTCTGTTCAAATGCGTTATCTGTCCCTGAAATTACGTAGTGGACATAGTCTGGCATTTGCCTCGATTCAGTTCTCATGTAAATGAGCGGAATAGTCTTTATAAAATCCGAAAAAAATCCCGGCTCCAGGCCGGGATCAGCAGGAAGAAGAGAATTTAACGGCGGTTGCCGAAGATCCGCAACAACATCAGGAACAGGTTGATGAAGTCCAGATACAAGGTTAACGCGCCAAGAATGGAATATTTGCGCAGGTTCGACGTGTCGCGGGTATCAATCTGCTCACCCATATTTTTCAGTTTCTGCGTGTCATACGCCGTCAATCCGACAAAGACAATCACGCCGATGTAGGTAACTGCCCACATCAATGCTTCGCTTTTCAGCCAGAAGTTGACCAGCGATGCCAGCACAATGCCGATTAACGCCATAAACAGCATATTGCCAAAGCCACTTAAATCGCGCTTCGTGGTGTAACCGTACAGGCTCATTGCGCCGAACATCCCGGCAGTAACGACGAAAGTACTGGCGATAGAAGCAGCGGTATAGACAATGAATATACTGGAAAGCGTAAGACCCGTCAGCGCCGAATAAAGCATAAAGAGCATCGTCGTTACACCTGCGCTCAGCTTTTGAATCATCGCTGATAACACAATAACCAATGCTAATTGCGCGATGATCAGACCGATTAAAAAGACACGGTTAGTAAACAACAGCTCCATCACGGCCGCGGAATTAGCCGCATACCAGGCAACAAATGCGGTCAGCAACAAGCCAACGGTCATCCAGCCATAGACTTGCGCCATATAAGTTTGCAAGCCAGCCCGGGGTTGTACGATTGAATCAGAACGTGGGAATCTGTCCATGACGATCTCCTGAAGATATAAGGAATATCTTAAGGATACTGCAAAATGATGAGGCTGTGCATCGACGCAGCGTAAACGCATGTACTGAGCGGTGAAATTGCCGGACGCAGCGGTGCCTTATCCGGCTAACAAAAAACTACCAGCGTTTTGCCGCCTGCTGATCGCTCTCCCGGGCTTCAACCCAGCGGTCGCCTTCCGGCGTGGCTTCGCGCTTCCAGAACGGTGCGCGGGTTTTGAGATAATCCATAATAAACTGCCCGGCTTCAAACGCACTGCTGCGATGCGCACTGGTGACACCGACAAAAACGATTTCATCGCCCGGCCATAATTCCCCGATGCGGTGAATCACCGTGACGCGCCCCAGCGGCCAGCGGTTACGCGCTTCATCAACAATTTCTGCCAGTGCTTTTTCAGTCATCCCCGGATAGTGTTCGAGGGTTAATGCTTTGACGCTGTCGCCCAGGTTATGGTTGCGCACCTTACCGGTAAAGGTGACTACCGCACCGTCTTCGTCACGCTCCGCCAGCCACGGGTACTCTTCTCCTACGCTGAACGGCTGCGGGCCGACAACAATTTTGGTTTCTGCCATCTTAACCTCCGGTTACCGGCGGGAAGAAAGCTACTTCGTCGCCGTCAGTCAGCGAATGGTCAAAACTCACCAGCGTCTGGTTAACGGCAGCCAGCAATTTGCCATCCTCCAGCGCCAACGCCCAGCGATCGCTCTGCGCAGCCAGGTGCTGGCGTAACGCTTCAACGGTTGGGAAATCCGCAGCCACTTCGGTTGCATCTGTTCCCACCAACTCGCGCACCTGGGCGAAAAAAAGAACTTTAATCATCCGCTTCCACCTTAAAGTCACCCGACTTGCCGCCGCTCTTCGCCAGCAAACGTACCGGACCAATCACCATATCTTTTTGCACCGCTTTGCACATGTCATAAATGGTCAGCGCCGCCACGGAGGCCGCGGTTAATGCTTCCATTTCGACACCGGTTTTCCCGGTCAGGCGGCATAAGGTTTCTATACGCACCCGATTGTGCTCCGGCTCGGCCTGTAAATTGACTTCAACTTTGCTGAGCATCAGCGGATGACAGAGCGGGATCAGATCCCAGGTGCGTTTTGCCGCCTGAATACCGGCAATACGCGCAGTGGCAAATACGTCGCCTTTGTGGTGGCGACCATCAATAATCATCGCCAGCGTCTCGCTGCGCATGGTGACAAAGGCTTCCGCCCGCGCTTCACGCACGGTTTCCGCTTTGGCGGAGACATCCACCATGTGCGCTTCGCCAGCGGCGTTGATATGGGTCAGTTGCGACATACTTATTTCTTCAAATGTGGATGGAAATTACACGGACGCGTACGGGCATCCAGCTGCGGCGCGATGATATTTTCCCATGCGGTACGGCACGCTTTGGTCGAACCCGGCATGGCGAAAATCAGCGTTTTGTTGGCGACGCCCGCTACCGCACGAGATTGCAACGTGGAAGTGCCAATCTCTTCAAAAGACAACATCCGGAACACTTCACCAAAACCTTCAACTTCACGGTCGAACAACGGCAGCAATGCTTCGGGAGCCTGATCACCTTCCGTCAGGCCAGTACCACCCGTAATCAATACCACTTGTACATCGTCGCTGGCGATCCACGCAGATACCTGAGCGCGAATAGCGTAGCGGTTTTCTTTCACAATGGCTTTATCGACAACGTGATGGCCCGCTTCTTGCGCCGAATCGCGCAGATAGTGACCGGAGGTATCGTCTTCTTCACCGCGACGATTAGAAACCGTAAGAATAGCAATACGGGTCGGGATAAATTCAGTGCTTACCTGACTCATCTGATCTCTCCTTTTGACGTTTTAGCCGCCAATGTACGATAAGTTTTGCGTAATACCGGTGTTGTTTTGATGCAGGAAATGGGTCTGTTTCTTCTCCCGCAGCGCCGCTGAAATACGCGCTTCCAGCGCCTGTTGTTGGGTATCGTCTTCCAGCAGATCGCGCAGGTTAACGCCGCCTTCACCAAACAGGCAGAGATGGAGTTTACCAATGGAGGAAACGCGCAGGCGGTTGCAAGTGGCGCAGAAGTCTTTTTCATACGGCATGATAAGGCCAATCTCTCCGGCGTAATCTGGATGGCAAAAGACTTGCGCGGGACCGTCGCTGCGTTGACGTAATTGGTGGATCCAGCCGCGACGCAGTAGCTCGTCACGCAGAACCTGACCAGAGATGTGATGCTTACGGAAGAGCTCGCTGCCCTCGCCCGTTTCCATCAGTTCGATGAAACGCAGCTGGATAGGGCGATGCTGGATCCAGTTCAGAAAGGTGTCGAGCTGGTGATGATTAACATCACGCATCAGCACGGTATTGACTTTGACCTTCTCAAAACCGGCCTCAAATGCAGCATCAATCCCCGCCATGACCTGGTTGAATTTATCCTGCCCGGTAATAGCGTGAAACTGGCGGGCGTCCAGACTGTCGACACTGACGTTAATGCCAGTAAGTCCCGCATCGCGCCAGTTCGCCACATCGCGTTCCAGACGGTAACCATTGGTGGTGACCGCAATCTGGCGGATAGCGTCGTTTTCCCGCACAGCGGCGATGATATCGGTAAAGTCGCGGCGTAAAGACGGCTCACCGCCTGTCAGGCGCACTTTTTCGGTGCCCAGACTGGCGAAGGCGCGCGTAACCCGGCGAATTTCATCGACGGTAAGAAAGCCTTTATTGGTGACGCCGCTCGGTTTGTAGCCATCCGGCAGGCAGTAGGTGCAACGAAAGTTACACACATCGGTAATCGACAGGCGCAAGTAGTAAAACTTACGCGCAAATGCATCAGTCAGTTGTGAAGCCATGTACACCTTTCCAGATACGGGAGGCGAAGTCATTTCTTCCTTCGCCCTGGTGGCAATCTTTACGAGCATTGTCACGGCCAAAGCACCGTATCAGTTGACCCAGGTGCAGAGGCTAGAGTGTTTAGTGGTTATGCCGATACTAGCGTGTAAATGAGATTTTTACCATCCACACTTTCGCTATGTAATCATGTATATAGCGTCATGATCGTGCTATTTCGCTACAGAATAAGGGAAAATGGCGGCTTTACTTTGATATACATCATCAGGGAGGCATAGCGTGCATCGTCCTTTAGAGGTAGAAGAAAATAGTTTGTATCCTCAATATTGGCAGGTTAATTGCTGTTTCCCCGCAATTTGCGCTACTGTAGCGCGGATAATCTGACTCCAGGAAACTATATGCGCAATCGTACGCTGGCTGATCTTGATCGTGTCGTTGCTCTCGGCGGAGGGCATGGACTGGGACGCGTTCTCTCATCACTTTCGTCTTTGGGTTCTCGTTTAACGGGTATCGTCACCACCACCGATAATGGTGGCTCGACGGGGCGTATTCGCCGTTCAGAAGGCGGCATTGCCTGGGGCGATATGCGCAACTGCCTCAACCAGCTGATAACGGAACCGAGCGTCGCCTCCGCGATGTTTGAATACCGTTTTGGTGGCAATGGCGAACTTTCCGGTCATAATCTCGGAAACTTGATGTTAAAGGCGCTGGATCACCTTAGCGTGCGGCCTCTGGAAGCCATCAATTTAATTCGTAATCTGCTGAAAGTGGATACGCATTTGATTCCAATGTCAGAGCATCCTGTTGATCTGATGGCGATTGACGATCAGGGGCATGAAGTTTACGGCGAGGTCAATATCGACCAGTTAACTACGCCGATTCAAGAGTTATTGTTAACGCCTAATGTACCCGCAACGCGTGAGGCGGTTCACGCTATCAATGAAGCGGATCTCATCATTATTGGGCCTGGCAGTTTTTATACCAGCCTGATGCCAATTCTGCTGCTGAAGGAAATCGCCCAGGCATTACGCCGCACGCCAGCGCCGATGGTTTATATCGGCAATCTGGGGCGTGAGTTGAGTTTACCTGCGGCTAATTTGAAGCTGGAAAGCAAGCTGGCAATTATGGAGCAGTATGTTGGTAAAAAGGTCATTGATGCGGTCATCGTCGGGCCAAAAGTGGATGTCTCGGCGGTGAAAGAGCGGATTGTGATCCAGGAGGTACTGGAGGCCAGCGATATTCCGTATCGTCATGACCGCCAGTTGTTACATAACGCGCTGGAAAAGGCGTTACAGGCTTTAGGTTAACGGAAATCCGAAGGAAAATTCCGGCTTCCTATTGAAGACAAAGTGCGCGTTGTTTATGCCGGATGCGGCGTGAACGCCTTATCCGGCCTACAAACCGCGCAAATTCAATATATTGCGGAGAAAATGTAGGCCTGATAAGCGTAGCACATCAGGCTGTTTTCCGTTTGTCATCAGTCTTCTTCGCTATCCTGTTACGATGCCGCGATAAACAACTCACGCAACTGATGCAACTGGTCACGAATTTGTGCCGCTTCTTCGAACTCCAGATTCTGCGCGTGTTGCATCATCAGCCCTTCCAGTTCATGGATTTTCTGCTGCAACGCTTTCGGCGACATATCCATCGGCACATTATCCGGCTCAACAATCGGGCGCGATTTTCCTCTGCCCTTCGCTTTGGTTTTGGCAATGTTCTGCCCCAACGCCAGGATATCGACCACTTTCTTGTTCAAGCCTTGCGGCGTAATGCCGTGTTCCTCGTTGTACTTCTGCTGTTTCTCGCGGCGACGTTCGGTTTCGCCAATCGCTTTCGCCATTGATGGGGTGATCTTATCGCCGTAGAGAATCGCTTTACCGTTAACGTTACGTGCCGCACGACCAATGGTCTGGATCAACGAACGTTCGGAACGCAGGAAGCCTTCTTTGTCAGCGTCGAGGATCGCCACCAGCGAAACTTCCGGCATATCCAGACCTTCACGCAGTAAGTTGATCCCTACCAATACGTCGAACTCACCCAGACGCAAGTCGCGGATAATCTCCATACGCTCGACGGTGTCGATATCTGAGTGAAGATAACGCACGCGCTCACCGTGTTCTTCGAGATATTCGGTAAGATCTTCCGCCATTCGCTTGGTCAGTGTGGTGACCAGTACGCGTTCGTTAATTGCCGCTCGCTGACGAATCTCCGAAAGAAGATCATCAACCTGTGTCGCCACCGGCCGCACTTCGATAATCGGGTCAAGCAATCCGGTTGGACGCACCACCTGATCCACCACATCGCCGCCGGATTTTTCCAGCTCGTAATTACCCGGCGTCGCCGAAACATAGATGGTTTGCGGCGCTAATGCTTCGAACTCTTCAAACTTAAGCGGACGGTTATCCAGCGCTGATGGCAGGCGGAAGCCGTACTCCACCAGTGTCTCTTTACGCGCCCGGTCACCGCGATACATGCCGCCAATTTGTGGAATGGTGACGTGAGATTCATCGACCACCAGCAGCCCATCAGCAGGGAGGTAATCAAACAGCGTCGGCGGTGGCTCACCCGGTCCACGACCGGAGAGGAAGCGCGAGTAGTTTTCAATCCCCGAACAGTAGCCCAGCTCGTTCATCATCTCCAGATCAAACTGGGTACGCTGGGTCAGCCGCTGCTCTTCCAGCAGTTTGTTGTTTTCCAACAGCACTTTGCGTCTGGCGGCCAGCTCTTCTTTGATCTCCTCCATCGCCTGTACGATGCGCTCGCGCGGTGTGACGTAGTGCGTTTTCGGGTAGATGGTAAAACGTGGAATAGTGGAAACAATCTGCCCGGTCAGCGGGTCAAATAACGACAATCGTTCCACTTCCTCGTCAAACAGTTCCACGCGAAGTGCAATGTCATCCGATTCTGCCGGGAAGATATCTATCACCTCGCCACGAACGCGGAAAGTACCACGCTGGAATGCTTGATCATTACGAGCGTATTGCAGCTCCGCCAGTCGGCGCAGAATCGCGCGCTGATCGATAATCATACCGACCGTGAGATGGAGCATCATCTTGAGATATAAATCAGGATCGCCCAGACCATAAATCGCGGAAACAGACGCCACCACAACCACATCACGCCGCTCCAGCATCGCTTTGGTGGCGGACAAACGCATCTGCTCAATATGTTCGTTAACCGAGGCATCTTTCTCAATGAAAGTGTCGGAACTCGGTACATAGGCTTCCGGCTGATAGTAGTCGTAGTAGGAAACGAAATATTCCACCGCGTTTTCCGGGAAGAACTCTTTCATTTCGCCATACAGCTGGGCCGCCAGCGTTTTGTTGGGCGCAAGTACCATGGTTGGGCGCTGAAGGTCAGCAATGACATTGGCAATGGTGAATGTTTTCCCGGAGCCAGTCACGCCAAGTAACGTCTGGTGCGCCAGGCCATCTTCCAGCCCCTCTTCGAGACGTCGAATCGCCTCTGGCTGATCGCCAGAAGGTTTAAAAGCGGAATTCAGTTTGAACGGTTTACTCATGAGTCGCTACCTGAAGGAGTTGGGCGGGCAGGTATGTAATTTTACTCGTCGTACTTAATTATGCCAACAAATTATACTGGATAAAAAAACAGTTCATCACCATAATATTTCTGTTACAGCGTAAACTCCGCTGTCAATCATGAGCAAAATTTACTCTGTGGCGAGATAAAACTCCGGCCTTACCGGGTTATCCCCAAAGCAACGGCTTTTTTAACATTTGTCAAGATGAGTGATGACAGTTTTATGGCAAGAGATGCCTGTTCAGTGACTGCCATTGCATTTATCTAACCAGTTAAAAAATAAAAGATATTTCTTTGAGCCGTCTTTAACGCCAATTCGCGTGCAAGCCGCGTATTCTCTCGCTTGCCTCGTGTTTTCTAACTCTAATACACATGGTTATCCACAGGAATAGTGGATAACTGTCTCCAGCCCCTATCCCCCGCCGCCTGGGCAATTCCCACATTCGCCGCATGAGGCGGAAGTAAAATTTTTTTCGTGATTATTTTAGAATTTAATTGGTTAAATTGCAGTCAATCGAAGACGCGATCTCGCTCGCAATTTAACCAAATACAGGATAGCTACAACAAGGCAAGGTTTATGTACTTTCCGGTTGCCGCATTTTCTGGATTTTCTGCAAGCCAGGGGATCTCTCCCAGCAGCGGCGCGGGAATCATGCGGGTGAGCGTGGTCATATATTCAGCGTGACGTTTTCCCGGAGGCGTAACATCGTTCGCCACCCAACCCGCCAGAGTCAGTCCGGCGTGTTGTATTGCCTGCGCAGTCAACATCGCGTGATTAATACAGCCGAGTTTCACACCAACTACCAGTATCACCGGCAGTTGTTCCTGTGTTACCCAATCTGCAAAAGTGAAAGTGTCAGAAAGCGGCGTAAACCAGCCGCCAGCACCTTCCACTAACACCCAGTCAGCCTGTTGTTCAAGCGCGCGTAATCCGGCGCTCATTACCAATGATTCTATCGGCCTGCCCTCTTGCGCGCTGATGATGTGCGGCGAGGTGGGTTCTGCGAAGGTGTAAGGATTTACCGTTGCGTAATCCAGCTGCAGGCTGCTGTTGTGCTGTAACGCCAGCGCGTCACTATTACGTAAGCCTTCCGGGGTCTTTTCGCTGCCAGAGGCGACCGGTTTATAACCTGCCGTCCGATAACCTACTGCCTTCGCGGCTTGTAAAAGTGCACAACTGGCGACGGTTTTCCCCACTTCGGTATCCGTTCCGGTGACAAAATAACGTTTACTCACGAGCAATCACTCCTAAAAAAAGATGATACGTCAGAGGATATCGCCCCTGTTGTTGCGGCCAGGCCAGTTGCAATCGCTGCAATTGCGAACGCGTTAATATTCGCGGGTCGCGCCCTTCATGAAGATGCGTAGCACCGATGCCTTTCAGCGAACGCATGGCACTGAGCGCATCATCAAACCATAGTGTGATGGGCTGAATATGATGTTGATAATGCACGCCGTTCAGCGACTGTTCGATTTCATCTGGCGGTAAAAAGCGATTAGCATGCGGACGCTCGTCCACCGCCTGCCACGCCTGATGCAGTTCGGGTAACGATCCCTGCACCAGCGTGGTAAACGCCACCACGCCTCCGGGGCGCACCACCCGATACAGCTCGCGGAGTGCCGTGGATAAATTACCGCACCACTGCACTGCGAGATTGCTCCATGCAAGATCGAACGTCGCAGTCGCTAACGGCAGGGATTCGATATCTCCCGCCAGATAATGGTCTGCGGCATCCTTCTGGCGTGCCTGAACAAGCATTGGCGGCGAGAGATCTAAGGCCGTCACCTGCGCGTGACGTTCCCGCCAGTGGCGGCTCATCCAGCCAGGTCCACAACCCGCGTCCAGTACGTGGGTGTATTTACGCTGTGGGAGCATTGCCAGTAAGACGTCAGCACTCTGGCGCTGTAGATCTGCGTGTTGCTCATAGAGTGCGGCTGCCCGACCAAATGCCGCTGCAATGGCTTGTTTATTAACCGTTGCCATGCAGCACCTCCAGCAGACGGTCGATATCCTGCATTTCATGAGCTGCGGTTAGCGTTAAGCGCAGTCGCGCAGTACCAGCGGGTACGGTTGGCGGGCGAATCGCCGTGACCCAGCAGCCTTGCTGGCGCAGTTTTTCTGCCAGTTGTAACGCACGGCTGTTATCACCGACGATCAATGGCTGGATGGCGCTGCATGAATCAGCCAGCGTAAACGGCAAATCCTGTACTCCGGCACGAAAACGCGCAATGAGTGACACCAGTTTTTCGCGCCGTGCATCCCCCTCATCACGGCGAATGACCGCCAGTGACGCACGTAATGCCTGCGCCTGAGCGGGCGGCATACTGGTGCTGTAGATAAGGTGGCGGGCGAATTGCAGCAGATAATCCGCCACCGTACTTGAGCAAAGCACCGCAGCCCCACTGACGCCAAATCCTTTGCCAAAAGTCACTACCAGCAATTCTGGTTTTACCTTTTGCAGCCAGCAGCTGCCGCGCCCCTGCTCCCCGATAACGCCCGTGCCGTGGGCATCATCGACCATCAACCAGCCATTGTGCTGTTGCGTTACCTGCTGGATTTCCGCCAGTGGTGCACTATCGCCGTCCATGCTGAACACGCCTTCTGTCACCACCAGTTGCTGCCCCGGACAGGGGGAAGCAAGCAATCGCGCCAAATGAGTGACATCGTTATGAGCAAAACGGCGAAGCTGCGACGGGCTTAAACTGGCAGCTTCCAGCAATGAGGCATGGCTAAGCCGGTCAGCGACAATGCGGTCCTCTTTTGCCATCATCGCGGCAATGACCGCCTGATTAGCGGCAAAACCAGAGATAAATAGCAGTGCCCGCGAATAGCCCAGCCACTCGGCCAGCTCTTCTTCCAGCGCCTGATGCGCAACGCTATAACCGCTGACGTGACCGGAACCGCCGCTACCGACGCCAAATTGCTCCGCACCCTGCTGCCAGGCACGGATAATTTGCGGATGATGGCTTAAACCTAAATAATCGTTACTGGAAAAGTTCAGATACTGGCGATCATCCGCCACCAGCCAGCGTCCGGCTCCTTGCGCCACTGGATAACGGCGACGCAGGGCATCGGCAGCACGCCGCGCATCGAGCGCCGCGTTGATTTTCTCCTGCCAGCTCATAGTGCTGCCGCGTTGTAATATTCGTCAGTGTCCGGGGTCATCAGTGCCTGCTCCAGACGCTGCTGTTGTTCGTTATCCCCTGCCAGCACGGCAGTTTGCTGCGGATTTAGCCCCAGTTTGCGAAACAGTTGCAGGTCTTTATCTTCTTCCGGATTCGGCGTGGTTAGCAGTTTGCAACCGTAGAAAATCGAGTTTGCGCCTGCCATAAAGCACATCGCCTGAGTCTGTTCGTTCATCTGCTCGCGTCCGGCAGAAAGGCGCACGTAAGAGGTTGGCATCATGATCCGCGCGACCGCAATGGTGCGAATAAAATCAAAGGCATCGACATCATCGTTATCGGCAAGCGGCGTGCCTTTCACCTTCACCAGCATGTTGATTGGTACGCTTTCCGGCGGCGTCGGCAGGTTTGCCAGTTGCAGCAATAATCCGGCGCGATCTTTTACCGTTTCGCCTAAGCCCACAATGCCGCCAGAACAGACTTTGATCCCGGCATCGCGCACTTTTTCCAGCGTATCGAGGCGTTCCTGATAAGTGCGGGTGGTGATGATATTGCCGTAAAACTCCGGCGAGGTGTCCAGGTTGTGGTTGTAGTAATCCAGCCCGGCGTTCGCGAGGCGCTGCGTCTGAGATTCACTCAACGTGCCCAGCGTCATACACGCCTCCAGCCCCATCGCTTTTACCCCCTGCACCATTTGTTCCAGGTACGGCATATCGCGTTCGTGGGGATTCTTCCACGCCGCGCCCATACAGAAGCGCGTCGATCCTGCCGCTTTCGCTTTGCGCGCCGACTCCAGCACCTGTTCAACTTCCATCAACCGCTCGGCTTCCAGCCCGGTTTTGTAGCGCGAGCTTTGCGGGCAGTATTTGCAATCTTCCGGACAAGCTCCGGTTTTAATCGACAGCAACGTGCTGACCTGTACCTGACGAGGATCGAAATGCTGACGATGCACCTGCTGCGCTTCAAACAGCAGATCCAGCAACGGTTTTTCAAATAATTCTGTGACTTGCGACAATGTCCAGCGTGGGCGGTGAGCCATGGGGCTTCTCCAAAACGTGTTTTTTGTTGTTAATTCGGTGTAGACTTGTAAACCTAAATCTTTTCAATTTGGTTTACAAGTCGATTATGACAACGGACGATCTTGCCTTTGACCAACGCCATATCTGGCACCCATACACATCCATGACCTCCCCTCTACCGGTTTATCCGGTGGCGAGCGCCGAAGGTTGCGAGCTAATTTTGTCTGACGGCAGACGCCTGGTTGACGGTATGTCGTCCTGGTGGGCGGCGATCCACGGCTACAATCACCCACAGCTTAATGCGGCGATGAAGTCGCAAATTGATGCCATGTCGCATGTGATGTTTGGCGGTATCACCCATACGCCAGCCATTGAGCTGTGCCGCAAACTGGTGGCGATGACGCCGCAACCGCTGGAGTGCGTTTTTCTTGCGGACTCCGGTTCCGTAGCGGTGGAAGTGGCGATGAAAATGGCGTTGCAGTACTGGCAAGCCAAAGGCGAAGCGCGCCAGCGTTTTCTGACCTTCCGCAATGGTTATCATGGCGATACCTTTGGCGCGATGTCGGTGTGCGATCCGGATAACTCAATGCACAGTCTGTGGAAAGGCTACCTGCCAGAAAACCTGTTTGCTCCCGCCCCGCAAAGCCGCATGGATGGCGAATGGGATGAGCGCGATATGGTGGGCTTTGCCCGCCTGATGGCGGCGCATCGTCATGAAATCGCGGCGGTGATCATTGAGCCGATTGTCCAGGGCGCAGGCGGGATGCGCATGTACCATCCGGAATGGTTAAAACGAATCCGCAAAATGTGCGATCGCGAAGGTATCTTGCTGATTGCCGACGAGATCGCCACCGGATTTGGTCGTACCGGCAAACTGTTTGCCTGTGAATATGCAGAAATCGCGCCGGACATTTTGTGCCTCGGTAAAGCCTTAACCGGCGGCACAATGACCCTTTCCGCCACACTCACCACGCGCGAGGTTGCAGAAACCATCAGTAACGGCGAAGCCGGCTGCTTTATGCACGGGCCAACTTTTATGGGCAATCCGCTGGCCTGCGCGGCTGCAAACGCCAGCCTGGCGATTCTCGAATCTGGCGACTGGCAGCAACAGGTGGCGGATATTGAAGTACAGCTGCGCGAGCAACTTGCCCCCGCCCGTAATGCCGAAATGGTTGCCGATGTGCGCGTGCTGGGGGCAATCGGCGTAGTCGAAACAACTCGTCCGGTGAATATGGCGGCGCTGCAAAAATTCTTTGTCGAACAGGGTGTCTGGATCCGGCCTTTTGGCAAACTGATTTACCTGATGCCGCCCTATATTATTCTCCCGCAACAGTTGCAGCGTCTGACCGCAGCGGTTAACCGTGCGGTGCAGGATGAAACATTTTTTTGCCAATAACGGGAAGTCAGCGTGTGGGTTTCTGGCTACACTTTCTGCAAACTAGAAAGGAGGGTTCATGAAACTCATCAGTAATGATCTGCGCGATGGCGATAAGTTGCCGCATCGTCATGTCTTTAACGGCATGGGTTACGATGGCGATAATATTTCACCGCATCTGGCGTGGGATGATGTTCCTGCGGGAACGAAAAGTTTTGTCGTCACCTGCTATGACCCGGATGCGCCAACCGGCTCCGGCTGGTGGCACTGGGTAGTTGTTAACTTACCCGCTGATACCCGCGTATTACCGCAAGGGTTTGGCTCTGGTCTGGTAGCAATGCCAGACGGCGTTTTGCAGACGCGTACCGACTTTGGTAAAACCGGGTACGATGGCGCAGCACCGCCGAAAGGCGAAACTCATCGCTACATTTTTACCGTTCACGCGCTGGATATAGAACGTATTGATGTCGATGAAGGTGCCAGCGGCGCGATGGTCGGGTTTAACGTTCATTTCCACTCTCTGGCAAGCGCCTCGATTACTGCGATGTTTAGTTAATCACTCTGCCAGATGGCGCAATGCCATCTGGTATCACTTAAAGGTATTAAAAACAACTTTTTGTCTTTTTACCTTCCCGTTTCGCTCAAGTTAGTATAAAAAAGCTGAACAAGAAACAGTAAAATCATTAATATCAATGTCTTATAATGCATTTAGCTTAAAAAATAGACTGCATAATACTGTAAAACACAACATATCCAGTCACTATGAATCAACTACTTAGATAGTATTAGTGACCTGTAACAGAGCATTAGCGCAAGGTGATTTTTTGTCCTCTTGCGCTAATTTTTTGTCAACTCACTGGGTTAGTTGAATTTACAACCATGCTCAGTATCTCGATAAACGCAGAGAAATGATGCAATGGTGGGCGGACTGGCTTGATGGGAAGGTGGAGTAATCCGCCTTAACCACTATCGAATAGCACAAAGCCTTGCAATCCAGTGCAAAGCTTTGTGTACCAGAGTTTTTCTTCATCAACTACCGCAAGTATCGATCGATTGAGACTTGGATGATAGACTTCATGCCTTTCAGAACTCATTGATTAAATAAATGTTAAAGCTATTTGCAAAGTACACCTCGATTGGTGTGCTGAACACCCTTATACACTGGGTGGTTTTTGGTGTTTGTATCTATGCCGCGCATACAAACCAAGCTCTTGCAAACTTCGCAGGTTTCGTTGTGGCTGTGAGTTTTAGCTTCTTCGCGAATGCAAAATTCACATTCAAGGCATCGACTACAACGATGCGTTACTTGTTATACGTGGGATTCATGGGAACATTGAGTGTTGTCGTCGGGTGGGCTGCTGATAGATGCGCCCTTCCCCCGATGGTCACCCTTATCACTTTCTCCGCCATCAGCCTGGTGTGCGGTTTCGTCTATTCAAAGTTCATTGTCTTTAGGGATGCGAAATGAAGATATCTCTTGTAGTTCCTGTCTTCAATGAAGAAGAAGCGATACCAATTTTTTATAAAACGGTACGTGAATTCGAAGAGTTGAAGCCATATGAAGTAGAAATTGTTTTTATAAATGATGGTAGCAAAGACTCTACGGAGTCAATCATTAACGCTCTGGCTGTTTATGATCCGCTAGTTGTTCCGCTGTCATTTACACGCAACTTTGGTAAAGAACCAGCATTGTTTGCAGGGTTAGACCATGCAACTGGCGATGCCGTGATTCCAATTGATGTTGACCTGCAAGACCCGATTGAGGTTATTCCTCATCTTATTGAAAAGTGGCAGGCAGGTGCTGATATGGTGCTTGCTAAACGATCTGACCGCTCAACGGATGGCAGACTGAAGAGGAAAACCGCCGAGTGGTTCTATAAGCTTCACAATAAAATCAGCAATCCGCAGATCGAGGAAAATGTTGGTGATTTCCGTCTGATGTCTCGTGAAGTCGTAGAGAACATTAAGCTCATGCCAGAACGCAACCTTTTCATGAAGGGTGTTTTGAGTTGGGTTGGTGGTCGCACTGATATCGTTGATTATGCCCGCGCAGAACGTGTTGCTGGCAGTACCAAGTTCAACGGATGGAAGTTGTGGAATCTTGCTCTTGAGGGAATTACGAGCTTCTCGACTTTTCCGCTACGTATGTGGACTTACATCGGCCTTCTCGTCGCTGGCTTAGCATTTACATATGGCGCATGGATGATTCTGGACACTCTGGCGTTTGGAAACCCGGTTAGAGGTTATCCATCCCTGCTAGTATCTATACTTTTCCTTGGTGGTATCCAACTCATTGGTATTGGTGTTCTTGGTGAGTACATTGGACGAATTTATATTGAAACAAAGCAAAGGCCGAAATATCTTTTAAAGAGTTCTAAAAATGAAAAATAACATTAAGATTTACTTATTTATCACATTCTTACTTGCGCTCCCAATTATAATTGCAAATGTTTACTACAGCGATGATATGAGCAGAGCAATGAGCGGCGTAACTTATTGGGGAATTGATGGTAGACCATTATCAGATAGATTAATGATTATTCTTAATTTTAACAATCATCTAACTGACTTGGCTCCATTGCCTCTAATAATAGCATGTTTGCTATTGTCTATTTCATTTTATCTATTTCACATTAAATTATTTAATTCAGATAATCATTATCTTTTTTTACCGTTGTCATTTTTATTAAGTCCATTTATAATCGAACCTCTATCATACAGGTTTGATAGCTTAACCATCTCAGCTTCGATATTTTTTGCATTTGCATTTATTTGTCTAAACTATAAAAACACGGTAATTTCATTTATTTTACATTCTAGCTTTATAGTTATCTTATTTTCATTTTACCAAGCATCTATTAATATAGTTTTTATATTAATCTCTATAGAAATGTTTGTTAACATAAAGAATAATAAAGAGCCAACACACATAATAAAGTCAATTGCATTTCGAATTATCGAAGTATTGGTTGGCGCTGTTATCTATATGAGGGTTGTACTGCCGTTAACTCATGTTAATGACAATAGTCAAAATCACCCAGGAGTTGCCACAAATATTATAGATGTAATTCATAAGAACTTTATTGCGTATTATGATTTCTACACTAGAAATATAATCCCTGAGCATGGGAGTGAATTATTAATTGGTAGTTTTATTGTATCATTTGCATTTGCCATTAAATTGGTTTTTGTTTACATTAAAAAACACAAGTGTAATGCTGCTGTTTTTTTATCTTTGATGGCAGTGTTATCATTACCTTTGACTTTTATATCATCAATGATTTCATTACTTCTCCTTGAAAACACTCTAACAACTTTTGCAAGGGTTTATATTGGGTTTAATGGTCTTTTTTTATTCATCTTCACCCTTTTATATTTGGGAATAAATAACACAAGAATTGTCAACGGTATATTTTTAATATTCCTTTTTTATATAATTACTCTTTTTTATTCATATGGAAATGCTTTGCGAGCACAAGATGATAAAAATAAATACATTGCTGAAATTATTGGGCTAGCGTTAAAAAACATACCCGAAAATAGTGTTAATGTTATGTTTAATGGTAGTTCACCAAAATCCCCTATACTACTTAATTCAGAATTAAATTATCCACTATTCAAAACAATAGTACTCGACTACTTCTATAACTGGTATGGCTCTCATGTATACCTCAAGATTAGAGGAGTAAATCAAAATTATCCTGATTTTTCCAGTAAAGAAGTATCTATGTTCATGAAGGACTATTGTAAATCAACACTAATTTATTCATCTAATGATATTAAAATTTATCGTGATAATGAGAATGTAATGGTGAGTTTTGATGATTCTTTATGTAAATAAACACCACAATTAAGCAAAAGACCATCTCCTAAAGATATGGTCTTTTGCAGAAACAATTAAAGCCGTTGAATATAAAAATTAACGGCTTTCTTATAGCTAAATTAGTTTAACATCTACATTTCCTGCCGTTATCGGATCTTCAAGAACAGATGCTATGAATCTTACGACTGTGACAGCGCCAGTACCACCATAAACATATCCTTGAATTAGGTTTGGTGTTGTAGAAGAATCTCGACGAAAGTTAGATGAATTTACTGTTATGTACAAATTAAATGAATTTGTGCCATTGTTCTCAAACCTAAATATTGGCAAAGAAATTGGTGGATTTGCTGGGACAACCTGAAATTGACATCCATTTATCACCATTGTACCGTCATAAATAGATGGCGAAGCTTGGACTACTGCTATTCTTTCCCCCTTTACATTCTCACTTCCACAACTATTCATTGTTATTCCATGAGGGTTATTGAAAAGATAAGCTCTTGATATTGTCTCAGTAGTACCAGACATAGGAAATATAGAATCAGCAGTACAACAATTTAGTGTTGTGTACTGTTGAGCGTCAATTTCAAAACCAATTTGATAATTAACAACTCCCACCTGGTCTAGAAGATTACTTGTTCCAGAAAGGTTATATATACCATCCCTCACTTTACCTAAATAAAAACCAGTAAACTGCCCAATAGCCAAACCTAAAAAACCGCACCGTTCAAATATATTTGAGAAGCAATCTTCACCCCAAAAACCATAATACCCACATTCTACACGCAAGTCTCTTAACAAACTTGAAGCCATGTAAGGAGAGTATATTCCATATGTTGGTTGATTATTTCTATCTATAATTTCATGACGTCTTAAAGTAACACCTTGTATCTCTACGCCTGTAGCATAGTTATCACTCTCAACACCATCTACAACGAATTTTTTTGGAAGAATAATCAGCAGTGCATCCACTGAGACTCCAGAAATTATGGTGTTCGCGTTATTTGTTGTTTTAGAGATAATCGTCTTATTTTGACCTTGACCTATGATTCCAGACCATGACTTTACAACAGGACTTTCGGAGGTTAGATATTCACCTGACATAAAATGAATAGGGGTATTATTATCATATCCATATGATAAAGCCTTTGATATTGCAGAGGCGTTGTCAAAATCATTTATCGGTTTTGCTCCAAAATACTCTACCCATATCTCACCATCAACAACCCTCCTCCAAGCAAATTTACCTGAACTTGGAACAATAACAATCCCTCCATCATCGGCAATCTGTGATGTGCTATTGTCGAAAGACTGGAAGTAACCACCGCCATAATGTTTTTCAGTTGCTGTAGCACTTGCTGCTGAAGCTACATAGACAATTTCTCCAGCAACTAATGGTATTGAATCCCTCAGCGCATCTAAATTGAGAAAGTTGCCTATGTGGCGAAAGCCATCATCAGCAGCCAAGTCACTTCTCAACGTATCTATTTTATGGGCATTATTGTCAAGAGCATCTTTGACAGTTTCATCTCCATAACCAACCAGAGATGCGCCATCAGGGCCAGAAAGCTCAGCCCTTAACTGATCTGGAGAATATTTCAGTAGATCAGGATAATAGAATTGTTGTGCGCCATACGCATCATATACAGCCATGGAGTGATTCTGTACAGTTACGAACTTGGTAATCTGTCCGTTATATACGGGGTAACCAGCAGCATTAATGATGATTGGTTGCGAAACAGGAACGTGAGAACCGTCTTCGTTCTCTATATAAACCTGAATCTGGTTTTCAGGATTTACCGGGTCAGTGTCAATTTTACCGATATAAATTTTGCCATTGGCTACAGCTTTAAAAGAACGAGCCATAGTGAAGAGTTGAGAAGGCATGCTTACCACAACATTTGCGGTGATATCTGACATTTCATTGCTCCAGACGAATGATATGATGCAACCATGATTTGATTGCATACCGAAATGGTACTATTGAGTATTTATCCAGTAGGTTACGATGCCATTCCACCCAACTGGTGAGGCATCAAGGATGTACAGCAAATACGACGAGGCGCAGTTTCACTTGAGACTTCCGCATGAACTCCACGCGAAAATTAAACAGCGTGCGAAGATGAATAACAGATCGCTGAACTCAGAGATAATTGCAGCGATTGAAGAATCATTGGCTAAACAAAGCTCTGCATCCGTTTACATTGACGATGCAGAGCGTATGGCAGAGCAACAATCTGATATGGTTAAGAAAATGGTTTTTGAAACGCTTAAGACCATGTATAGCAATAATAAAAAGGAAACATAGAAATCTAGTTTCCGGCTAAAATGGCATTGCCTTCATGATATCCTGTGAAAAACTAAGGAGAGTTAACCATATGAAAAAATCACTGTTAATTATCCCGCTTCTGCTGGTTGGATGCGCAAAAGTAAGTGACTATCAAGCAAGTTGCGAACAACGCTATCAAAAGCTTAGCGATATGGCTAATTGCCTTGATGCCAGTGTGAAGAACGACTCACGCATGGCATCAGCACCAACACCTAAGCTGTATGTCCTTGCTGCAAAGATGCTCGGGCAAGGCGTCGATGAAGGCAAGATAAGTGACGCACAGGCAAGACTTGAGCTTCAGAATCTTTATGTTCAATTACAAAGCCAAGAACAAGCCCAACAAATAGCACAAAGCCAAGCATTCCAGCAGGCTTTATTGAATTATCAGGCTGTAAACACAATGCAAGCGATCGAGCAAAAAGCGCGCCAGCCTGTTATAACTCAACCTTACCCAACACGCGTTGACACATATACAAACTGCAATTCAGGATTTGGAAACACGGTAACATGCAACAGTAGCAGTAGCATCAGATAACAATCAGCAAAGGTATCGCCTATGCAGAGGGATACGATAAACCTCGCGTTCTACATATTTGGTTTTTGCACGTTCCTGGTGTTTGAAAGGCTATTCTGATAACGAATCAGACTTCGCACCCTGCGTCAGTGCATTAATCGCTTTTTGCGCTTGCTGCATGGCTTTCTCAAACGCTGTCGATCCGCGTGGGGTGTTTGCCATTCGGAGCATTGCATTTCTGAATGGTTCGCTCTCATAGGCGCGAGTAAGAAGTCCGTAGCTTACCGCTGCGCCAGTTGTCGCCGGGTTCATTGCCGTCCCATACCCGATAATGAACGGGATGGTTTGCTGCCCTGTTGGTGTTGTTACTGCCGCTTTTGCTGCCTGCTGAGTGGACTGAAGGTAATTTTTCAATCCTTTCAGATAATCAGCATCCTGCCCCTTAAATGTGATGCCAGTCTGGTTTTGCAGGATGTTAAGCTGCCGAAGGAACTGGTCAGGGGATCCGCCAGATTTCTCCATCGCCTTTCCAATGATGCCATTGCGCATTTGCGCCCTGCCAACACGACCAACTGAGTTATACAGCGTCTTAATTTCAGATTTGTTCTTGCTGAATAGCATGTTGTTGACAACTTCCGGCGTCAGGTCGCCTTTCATGAGAACATTCTTCAGCCTGGTATTCTTTAGTTTCGCCGCTTCGTCAGCGTAGACGGAATTGGCCTGCTGATATTTACGAAGAGTATCATTGCCAAGATTCTGACCAATGGCACCATTGATATCGTCGGTCATCGCCTTGTAAACGCGCTGTATGGCGGCATCGGAACGGTTTGGTAACACTGGTCGCTCACCCTTCACGTCCATTCTGAACTGGCTGCGCAGATCGCTTAATTGCTTCAAATCCAGATTTACCGGGCCATCAGGGCCAGCATTGCGAACAAGCTCATCACGATATGACTGAAGTTTTGAAATTGTCTCGTTATCAGCAACCTTACCAAGCTTCTGCAGGTTAGATATTTCTGTATCAATCTGCTGAATTGCTCGCGCAGGCTGAATGTTTACTCCAGCCATAGCATTCTGAACCTGCTCCAGTCGATTACCGGCGGCACGACGAATTCCTGATGTTTTCGCTTTAAGGCTGTCAATAACAACCGCTGGATCATACTCACCGAATTTATCGGCAAATCTCTGCACCAACTGGCTTCTCGCTTCCTGTTGCGTTGCTCTCATTCCGCTTGTGCCAGCCAGAGGGATATTTTCTGCTGTAGTCTGCGCCATTTTTCCGATGCGGGAGGTTGGTTGTAACAGGTCTGTGGTGTGCAGAGGAACTCCTTCACGCTCTGCAAATCTGATAGCCTGCTGCGCTTCTGGTGCTATCGAACCACGAACACCACGATAAGCAGCACCTAATCCACGTCCGGCAGCGTTAATAGCGCCGCCAGCCAGAACGCCAACACCTAAATCGGTAGCGAGTGCTTCCGCATCATCTTTCGCACTATTTGCAGCAAGTGACCCGACTGCGTTTTCAGCGAGAAGGCGAGTTGCACCCTGAGCGATTCTACCAGCGAGTGTTGGTGCCTGTGTTGCCGCTCTCTCAATGCCAGCAGGAGTGAGGTAAGGCAATGCTTCAGCAAATACCCTTCCCTCTGTCGTTTGTGGAGTCAGCGCGCCTTGCTGAAGGCCAAAGTCCTGCTCTAATCCCTGCGTTGTTACTCGTGGCGCTGGTTGATATGTACCATCGCCAATGCCGAGTTTACCGCCAGCCCAAGCCGCCGCGCTTGTTACAGCATCAGTGAGTTCAGCAGGTATGTTCGCTACGTTGATTCCTGCCTGTAGTAAGCCGCGCCCGGTTTCAGCAAGTCCATTACCAAGGTCAGACATTATTCCGCCTTGCTGCTGAACAGGTTTCGGTGCGACAGAACTTACGGGTTGAGGTGGCTGCTGACTGGCTGCCTGCTGCTCAATCTGAGCAAATGGATTATTTGGGTCTGACTGCACACCTGATGCCGATACTTGTTCGGATGACTGTACTTCCAGTTGTGCAAACGGGTTGTTAGGGTCTTGCTGAGGATGTACCTTTGCAGAGGTGGCGCGCTGTTCGACTGTTGAGTCTGTCACCGGGTCACCAGCCCATTGAGCAAAGCGATCATCAACGTAACCGCGGCCTTCAGGTCCTGGCGTATATTCACCACGCTTTGCCTTCATAACGTTGCCGGGACCGTCGTGATAAGCCTGAAGAGCGTCACGCCAGTTACCAAACTGCTGGTACATCTTTGCCAGATAGCGCGCGCCAGCGTCAGCCTGATATTCGGGGTTTTGCATTTGCTCATCGGTATAACCCATATCACGCCATGTCCCAGGCATGACCTGAGTCAATCCTACAGCCCCGGCGGAGCTTACTGCGGCAGGGTTGTAAGAAGACTCCTTGGCACCCAGTGCAGTCATCAACCCTTCTGGCACACCGTAACGTGCGCCAGCCTGCTCTAACAAATCACGGTAATTAGCCATTTACTGCCCCAAAGATGGAAGATATCCGTAGCGATTAATGAAGTCGATTGACAGCTCGGGGTGCTGCTTCAGGTAATCTATAGAAGCCTGAGGCGCTTCCACTCGCTTGATACCGTTTTGCTGAACGTACTTACCAACCGCCTCATTACGCTTCTGGTTGAGCGTGTTCAGGATGACGCCAGCGTTGCGACGAAAGGACTCCTCGCTCTGTGAGTTCTGCAGCGAACCAACAGCCTGGTCGAGCTTTTTGCCCTCGGCATCAGAAAGTGCGCCCATGCCTCGCATGGCCTGAACCGCTGTCAGGTATGCTTGGGATTTAAAGGTATCAAGTCGTGCCTGAGTGTCTGCAGCCTGTGAGCCTGGAACGTTGGGGATTACTCCACGTAAGCCTGTAATGCTCTTAAGTGAAGGAGAACTAACGATATCGTTCAGAGTGAACATGCTGGTTGTGAGGGTGTTGATGCCGTCTTTGTAGCCATCATTTAGCGCTTGCTGCTTCTGCTGCAACTGCTGGTTGTTGGCTGCTATGCGGCTCTGTATTTCCTGGCGCTTCAGGTCGTTAGTTTCTGCTGATAGCATCCGGTCAAGGCGCTTATTTTCGTTGTTAATGCGGTTTGTTTCTGCGTCCAGATTAATGCGCTGCTGACCTAAATTCGCCTGGATATCTTGTCCGCGCATTGTGATTGCCTGATTCCGAGCGGCGGTTTGCGAATCCAGATCCTGACCGCGCATGGTAACCTGGCGACCCTGCATTTTATCCTGTAGGTCAAAGTATTTTTCGGGCCCGAGACTGTTCATCCCCAGGTGATCGACAAATTCGCCGAACTGCCGCGGGTTCTGTTGGTACATCTGAGCGACGTCATGAGGATTAACGCCAACACGAGCTAACTCACCGGCGTTGTTTTGCAGCCATGATTGCATTGCTTCTGGAGACGATGACGCAAGGCGTGCGCCAGCCGCTAAGGTGCCGATAGAATTACGCTGCTCTTCATCAATGAATCCCATGCCTTTACGAACGGATTCAATCTGGTCTGGATATTGAGTAGCCAACTGACGCAAAGCACCGCGATCACCAGACGCATAAGCATTAGCGTACGCCTGCTGAAATTCTTTCTGCCGCTGAGCCTGCTTTTCCTGCTGAAAAACACCCGCAATACCTGAAAGACCTTGCAAAGCAGTCAGCCCAACATTGTTAGCGCCTGAACGCTCAATATCATTGTTCTGCCTGATAAGCTGAAGCGTATTGCCGATGTCATTTACGCTCGGAGCGTTTGAGTTGACGCCGCCGATACCAGCCAACAATCCGCCGTTTGTTCCTTGCCAAGTAGCCATGATTACCCCTTAAAACAACGAGCCAAGCAATCCGATACCAGCACCAATGCCAGCGCCCCAAGGCGTTGATGTTCCCAAAAGGCTGGCAAGACCTGCACCGGCAATCGCACCAGACGTGCCACCGCTAATTGCAGTCTGAAGACTTGATGGTTTATTGGCATTAGCAGCGGCAAGTGCTGCGCTTTGCTGTGCAATGCTGCTCATGTTGTTGGCGTACGTCTGCCCGGCGTTTGCCTGACCTTGCAGCGCACCAAGCCCAACGTTTGCCAGATTGTTGTAATTGCTCATCTGGTTTGATAACCAAGACTGACCGAGTGTCGGCGCGATCGTAGCCAGTTGATTGCTTGTGGCTGTCGAACCAAGTCCTCCAGTCGCTTCCGCAGCAGCAAGACTCTGGTAACGAGCCTGACCTGCAAGGTCTTTATACTGCTGAGAATTGTAATACTGATTAAGTGCCTGCCCCTGACCTTCTAAACTGGAAAGATTCTGAAGCTGGTTAACATACTGCTCCGCAAGCGGCGTGAACGGAGCAAGGTTTTTCATGATCGTCTGCCACTGCTGATTTTGCAGGTCTGCTGCATACTTCTGAGCTTCTGCGGCATACTTTGCGCTTTTATCAGAACTGCCACCTTTCCCCCCCTTTTCAGGGCAATAAGGTTCCTCGCCGCGCAGTTTTCTGCCCAGCTTAAATGCATATAACATGGCTATCTCCCGTGATTCAGGAAGTCGATTAGTTCTTCGCGTGTGGCGCTGTAAAAAGTCACGTCATCCACGCCTTTGAAGTATTTCTTGATGGTTCCTACACGCTTAAGGCCAATCATTGCGCAGTACATCTGACCGTGGCGGAATTTGCGTGCAGCGAACGATGTTACGCACTGAACGGTGGTGTTAGTCAGAATGTATCGCCAGAACGCCAGCCCGATTTCCTTGCTGAATCCACGAACCTCTGGCAGGTACATGGCGTGGCAATCGAATGTCAGCGGCTGAATCTCCTGATAGTAAACAATGCCGCCGAACTGCCCGTGCACGTTCACCTCAAAGTAACGGCAATCATGTTTATAGTCGTATCCATCACCGTTGTTGCTCCCGGCAATAATGTCAGGGTGATTTCCGACTGCTTCGATCAGGTCGATGTTTCGCGTTGGTTTGAACTGAATCATTACTGCTCCGCGATTATCTTGATGGTTGTGGCAGTAAACGCCGCACCATTTGACTGAATGGTTAACGTACTGCCATTTGTGGCAAGAAAGCCGTCTTTATCCACGCTGAAGAACGTAGCTAACAGGATGTTGTCGGTTGTTGTCGCCGCATTACGACTGCTGACCAGTGTGTCAGGAACAGAGCCGGAAAAGGTTAGCTGCATTGACCTGTTTGCGGTTCCGCTGGGCCACGTCCCGACGATCGACAGCTTGAAGAACAAGGTTTTGTTCTCGTTGAACACAACCATCTTGTTGTTAACGGTGTCGAAGAATGGTGCCAACGTGCCGGATGACGGCGTGAGCGTTTTCAGTAGGCTAACAAGGTTGGTCGGCGCTGTCGGGATGGTTACAGATACGCCAGAGTAAACAACCTCCGACTTCTTGCGAGTAGTGGCATACTCCAGAGCATCGATGCGCGTTTCATGGTCTGAAACCTGCGACTCCAGCGACTGAACTCTTGTGTCAAGCGACGAAATATCGCTTTCATTCTGAGCTATTCGTGTTTCATGGTCCTGAAGAGTTGATTCTGCCTGGCTGATTCGCTCCTCATGATTAACAAGCGTTGCTTCCGCAGCAGAAATTCGCTGCTCATGGTCAGCGAGAATCACATCCTGCTCATCGTTCCTGACCTGTGCATCATAAGCGCCCTGTCCGGCCTCGTTGGCTTTGTTAGCCACGTTACCAACATCAGTGCCCTGTGCGATAACGTAAAGCAGATACGACTGCGAGAAGATATTGCGTGGAAGGACTGATGTGTCTAGCCGTGTAGCCTGAATGATTACCGGCACATTGAGATTCGAATCCGCCATTACTCAATCCTTATCTGGCAGCCAGACAGAGTGACAGGTGACTTCGTGATAACGCGCAATTTGAAACCAATGTTTTTCCTGATGCGCCCTACTCGTTTCCACAAAACGCGTTTGTCGTAAACGAACGGTTCATTCTGCTCAATCATCTGCTCACGCCCATAATTTATGCCGTCAGTGGTTGCAGAGAGGAACAGGCGGTCGGCGTACTGAGCTACGCCAGTGGATGATTCCACCTCCAGATCGAAGCATCTGGCGTTATCCGCTTTGAACAGTGGAGTAAACAGCAGGTGTTCCTGTTGAAGCCCATACTGACTGCTGATATCGAACTGCAATTTCCCGGTCACCGATTCCAGCTTATCGCCGCACGTTATCTGATTTCCTTCGTAAATGAAGTCGATAGCGCGGTACACATCGTCATACAAGCCTGTTTTCAGTACACACCATTGCGGACCATTGGCGCTTGAAGATGCGTCGTACACGAGAACATGGCGAGGAAGGTGGATAATCAGCAACTCATGAGCATCAAACCGCAGCGATTCCATCACACCATCAGCCAGTTCATCAGCAGTGTAGGAGCGGAGGATTTTCTCAATGCTCTCGCTGGCAATTGGTGACACCTGACCGGAGCCGATGATATACACAGACGGCGCACCCGTTGCCGGATTGCTGATGAACGCATAGGAATCAGCAAACGGCGTTTTGCAGTAAGTTCCGGCAATGCCTTTTTGCACCATCAGTGATGGCTGTGCGACATACAAAGCAGCACCAACGGTGGTTGCGCCAGTCAGGGAGAAATATTCAATCGTCGATGAACCAAAGCAGACGATGAAGTCTCGCCATGTCCCGATACCGATGATGCCGTCCGGCTGAGACTCGGCACGATATTGTGCGCTGTAACGGTCAGGATGCGATTCGTCTTCAAGGTCAGTGATAAACCATGAATCAGTGCCGTCTTTTGACCACGCATAACGCCCACGTAAACGCGTAATGTCGCGAACCGAACCTAACTCATACTGAGTGAATCCGCTGTCTGTAGGCCAGTTTGAGACTGTTTTAACCGTGCCATCATAGCGATACTCGATCAGTTGACCATTAACGCCTACCGCCTGAGATGTTCGACCATGCGCCATTGATACGCGACCACTTCCGGCAACATCACCGACCTCGCTTTCGCCTTTGTAGAGCTTGCCGCCACACACACGATAGACAGCATTCTGCGCCATGTTGTACTCGACGCCTCGAGATACACCGTTCACATCAGAACGTTTGGCAATGCCCGGGAATGAGCGAAGATATCCGCTGCTGTTGAGGATTTCTTTGGGTGTAGCCAGCATATTCACTGGCAGATAGTCGATATAGTCGGCGTTTCGAAAGTCTTTGCCGACACCTTTCATAAGCGGAAGTTGCTGAATCGGCATTTATTCACCTATGCGTTTGGGATATCGCCATCAATCAGAGGGAGATCGCCTGGATAATATCGGTCAGATGTAAACACGTCATATTTATTACCCTGTCCTACAGGAAAATCTCCACGTCGTCGCATTGAAGGAACAACCAGAGTGTCGGTCATCAAGGCATCATATGAGCGTTGGGCGTTACTGAGAACTTGCGGAGTTGGTTCAAGGCTGTAATCAGATAGCATTCTCAGCAATAACTGATAGCCTACTGCGTGTTTGTATTTTCTTGGAAGACCTGACTCATCATCTGGTAATGGCTGCTCATCTCCAGTTGCGAAAGCGTAACCAATGTCGCCGGGGTTAATCATCCACTCGGACATCATATCTTCCAGATCATTTACACCATCTTCAATTGATTGCGGCTCAACATCAGTCAGCGATGCATTAGAAGCAATAGCAAACTTACGAAGCGCAAAAAGGACGATCTCACCCTTTGTCAGTACTGTTGCCATTGTCTGCCGCCTTACGACCTCGCTTACTGGTCGGTTTCAATTCATCAACTGAGGCAACAAAGCCCAACTTTTCGAAAAACTGGAAGTCTTTTTCTGCGATAACGGCCTGTACATGTCCGGATTCGTTATCTGCGGCAAGGAATACACTCATGCGATCCATATTGTTTCCTTAAAACATAAAAGGGGCGGAAGCCCCTTGTTATTACGGATTACCGAAGAACTGACCGCCCATGTGAGGGTTAAAGCACACATATGCAGGCAGTAAGTCAAAGCGCATTTTTTGCACGTTGGCATCGCCATCTGCGTATTTATGTACGCGGATGGAGAAACCTTCATATGTTGCAACAGCAGAATCAATACTGTGCAGTTTCGGCAGTGGGATAGAGCCAAGTCCACAGAAGAACTTGTTATAGAACAGGTTTGGCTTCATTGTCTGGCTAGCAGTGCCTACTACAGATACGGCATCGCCTGCCGCTACCTGACGACTTACAGAGTTGTACTGCGGGTTTGTAGTGTCATAAATCGGAACACCAGAAAGCGTAACCGTCACATCGCCACTGCTGTCTGAATTAGCATCAGCAGTAACCGTTGCAGTGAAGCTAATTGGTGTGGCTCCGTTATACAACGCCTGTTTGGTCTGCTGTTGCAGCCAGTAGGTATTGGTGAATTTAACCTGATCACCAGCTTTCAGAAAACCTGTAACGCTGGCTGTCGCTCCGGTCAATGTTACAGTGAACTGGTATGAGTCTTTAACTGCGTTATAGGTAACAGTTGGCTGTGTTTTGACTGTCAGTGTTCCGCCAAATGCCCCCTGCGTACGAGAGGCAAGCCCATTAGACATCAGTGCGCGAATGCCGCCAAAATTGGTTGGAATCTGCGCATTCTCCCATGCAGTACGAACCAATTGTTCTGAAGCATGCAAACCAGTCTGCGCATCAGCAAGTCGCTGTGCAGACCATGGATCCATTACAGCATAGTTTTCACCTTCATTAACGCCGAGGTCTTTCAGGAAAGATGCCGTCTGCGCAACATCAGACCATTTGGTGATTGGAGTATTGGGGCTACCAAGTGACAACGCACCGTTATTCATCATGAAGTGAGCAAGCTCTGTTTCAAGGTCGGTAACGATTCGCTGGCGAACCGGCGCGAGAATTTCTTCCAGTTGGTTAAGCTTGATCGCTTCCTCCAGTTGCTGATATTCAACAGCAACAGTGATGTAGTTACCTACACGCCCCGTAGCTTTACCTGAGATCAGGTTGTTTTTATTTTGCCCTGAAATATCACCAGTGGGAGTACGGAGGGATGAGAATTGATGCGGACGTTTAAAGCTAACGCTATCGCCAGTGCTGGGGTTGATTTCACCTGCCAGCAACTGACGGTCTACGGTTTTCGCCAGAACTAAATCTGACATAAAACCAGGAAGGAATTTTTTCAGAACGATTTGACTGACGTTACTGTCGAGATTGTTAGGCATTTATCTTTTCCTTATTCGATTTTTGCGCCGGGGCATAATTTGTTGAATTCGTCTTGTTTCGCATCAGCACCGCCACCACGTACTTCCGGCTCTGGCTTGATGGCTTTCTTTGGTTTTGGAGCAAGGCTTACCTGTTTGCTAATCTGCCCCAAGAGGAATGCTGCGCGAATTGGATCTGTCTCAGCGGCTACACGCTGGCGTAATTGCTGGCTCTTACCTAAGCCATAGGCGAGTAGTTCAGAGCCTTCGTCTGCACAGTGAATGATGATTTCCTGCTGAATTGGTGGTAGCTCACTAAGAACAATGGCTTCCATTTCCTGATAATCTTTCACAGGAAGTTTGGCTGCCCGTTGTTTATGCGCTTCTACCCTTTGCTGGAAACGCTGCTGGTATTCCTGTTGCTGACGTAGTTTTTGTTGCTGCTGCTGTTCGACACGGCCTTTTTTCTCATGCCAATCAGTCAATGCCTGTTCAAACGCCTGTTCGTCATAATCACACGACTCAAGAGTCGGTTTTGGTGGAATAGCGTCTGGTTGTGGTTGCTGATGTTCCGCTGGCTTGGCTAATGCTTCCTCAAGCTGGCGGCGCAACTCACGGTTTTCTTTCTGTGTTTCTTTGAAGCCTTTGCGAAGATCTTTCACCCATTGCGGTGCAGGTTGCCCGTCAATGTGATCATCATCGTCAGCGTTAAGCTGAATTTCTTCATCACCAATACGCAAGGCGTAATCTTCTGGTGTCTCTTCGGTTTTTTCAGGCTCAGTTGCCACCTCTTTACCGTTGTCATCCTGGCTTTCATTCTCAGGCTGTGACTCTGTTTGGATGATGGTTTCTTCTGCATTTTCCTGTGTTTCAGACAGGTCAATAACCTGACCGTCGATGATCAGTTCGTTTTCCATTGATTACTCCTGGTTAACTCGGCATTAAGTCTGCCGGTGACTGTGGTGGTGACTGGAATTGCTGTTGTTGTGACTCGGCGACATCTTTCAGAAGGCGTATTGCCTCCATCACTGCTTTGTCATCGATGTTTCTGGCTTGAGCCAGTTTATAGACAGTGTTTGCCTGACTCTCCATCGCATCCTGCTGGGCAGTAAATGCTTTGATTTGAGTTTGAGCAGTTTCGTTAGTTGCTTTTTGCGCTTCTGCCTGCGCTGCTACCATTTGCGCCTGAGCGAGAACCATTTCAGGATTTGGCTGGCTTTGTGCTGCCATTTGCGCCTGTTGAACAATCTGCTGCTCTTTCTCATTGCGTGGTTTTGCAATACCAGATATCAGCAGTTGGTTTCGGTTGTACTCTTTGAAGTCATCAAGGCCTTCGCCATCGATATTGTCCAGAATAATACCCTGAATTGCCGGGCGCATTGGGTCTGTTGGAAGCATAGAGCTAAGGACATTTGTCAGTACAGAAACCGTTGCATCACGTCGTGCTGTGTAGCTTGGTCCAACATCAACCGTCACATCGTATCGACCGACAGAAAGGTCATTTAACGCAACAACAGCCCCTGTTTGCCTGTCAACAACCTGTGCGCTCAGGACAGCGATATCATCACTTCCATCTTCGTTAACGATGCGCACTTCACGTTCTGAACCGTACACTTCACGCGCCATTGACAGCCATACTTCACCAGCGCGTTTAAGACTTTTCGCCATATTGTCCAGATAGATAAACGAAGCCATATCTGCTCTGTTCATCAAGTTGTTAACCGTTTCCTGAGCAATATTACTTGGCATCTGCTGCATGGCCTGACTGCCGCCTGTAACCTCCTGAATATCTGCACTGGTTTGCTGTAGTAATGCAGCCAATGCCTGATTCATAACCGCAGGCTGTGTATATCCTGCAGGGGTAGCTCCAGCGATAATGTTGCCAGATTTATCTCTCACTTCGCGCAACGGCAAGAACGCTGGGCGTTTCTTGTTGCGAGCCTCCCAGTGCTTCTCAAGTCCACGAATTTGCTCCATGCCAACTATAGGGATCTGACCGGGGTCTTGCGCTGCAGTATCAGCCAGCATTGAAACCTGAAGGTTGTACAAACGTTGTGGATCCATTGCTTTTGCAATGTGCCCTTCGACACGCTCAATGTCATCAATGAACCAGCGTTTTCCATAAACCGGGATGAGGGGGATATGTTCACCAGGAATACGTCGAGGTTTCTCAAGGAAACCATCACCATCCACTACGGATACATACACACGACGGCGCTTCACTGAGCGCCTTGCCACTTCATGAAATCCAGCTATTGCCAGTTCATCTTCAATATCTTCAACCTGATCACTGTCGTATGTTGCAATCTCTCCAGTGATTGGATGTCGATAACTGATGACGTCAACAGACTCTTTACGAACTTCGTAATACTTCGCTATGTAAATAACATCTTCATCAAACCAGTCATATTCCCAACTGGTCATAGACGTTACATCCAGAGAAGCAGGAGGTTTCTTTCCGTATTCAGCCTCATATTTTTCAGGTGACAACGAATACATGCAGAACGCCCACAACGCGTCAGATTTGTCGTACTTCTTAGCGTCAGGGTCAAACCACACAGAGCGCGACGGGTCGTATATTGGTTCAATAGCAATACGCTGACGATCGTCCATGGGGTCGTATTCATTGACCAGCATCGACGTCAAACGGAAGCAACCGAAACCACCAGTAGCAGCGTCGTCAAATGCATTATCGCAAGCCTCACCGCCATCAGTTTCTTCGTAGTCAGCACGGAACAGACCATTTAATTTATTGGCTAACTCTTCGCTTGCCTCTCTGTCACCAGGACGAAACTTAACAGTGATTCTGTTATTGCGGTATTCTGCAATGATGCGGTTAAGTTCAGTTGCTACCTTATTGATTTCAAACTTAGGATACTTCTCTAACTGCTCATCAAGCTTAGTTCCAGCCGCCGTTGCTCCTTCCCATTGACCTCCGGGGACACGAGCAAACCTCGTAGCTTCAATGCACTTTTCGCGCACTTCCTTCTGTGGAGAATAGGCGCGGTCAAACCTGAGCATGATCCGCTCATGTTTTTTCTCTAATGTCTCTGCCATGTTTACCAACCGGAGGATGAGGGAACGTATATTTCTGTTTCTTCGCGGACCAATGCCGGGCAATGCATACACATCATCAGCGCATCAGCCAGGTTAGGAGATGGAATACCGAGCTTCTGCTTCATTTCGACCTTAGTCATAAGCTCCAGCTTCCCGTTATTATTGAATTTGCGCTGAATCTGCGTCAGTTCTGCAAACAGCTTCTCCAGCATCTTCTCGCCTATCGCTTCTTTGTCGAAACTCAGCATGTCGTCGGGGTCTGCATACTCACCGTGGACAACCGCCCGATATGTCAGATACAGCCTGTCAGCCAGCGCGTAATAGAATTGCGCTCGCTTATTGCGGAACACATCGCCAATAGTGCGAACGTTGTCGCCCTGTACGACTTCATCAGCCCATGCTCCGGCCTGATATGGTGCATCTTCATCGAATGGCGATTCACTGCCCTTGAACATCGTGGCGGTGATTTTCTTGCCGGAGAACGCTTCCGTTGTCTGTCTGCGTAGCCCCGCACCGACGCCATCACCATCCCACAGGTAATGGTCAGCGCCGTCTTCAATCGCCAGCGAAGTAGCCCAGTCAGCACCCTCGTTGATGTCCATCAGCAGACCTTCGGCAATGCGCTTAACTACCGAACCGTGACGCGATGCATAACCTTTAGCATCTGGCCCTGTATCTGATGGGTCATGCGCAGAGACAACAGCGCCTTTCGCTTTCCATCCGAGTTTCTTGTGCGCATCGGTTGCGGCTTCAAGCCATTCACGTTTGATGATTGCCATATCACTTGCGCTCACTGGCTCACCAAGCCAGATGTGACGATATAGTGTCGGATTTCTGCGTTTACACTCTTCCATCTCCAGACGGAGAACTTCAGGAAAGTGCGGGTTGTCGGTGTAGTTCACCGTCAGCAGGCAAATATCATCGGGAGGATTTACAACGAATCGCTGATAGGTATCGTCGAGTATGTTCTTCGGGTTAAATCTCACCCATATTTCAGAGAACGGCTTACGGATGGTTGGTATCAGGATATCCCATGATTCCTTCGTTACCGCTTCCGCTTCTTCCACCCAGCAGATATCAATGCCTTCGAGCGATTTAATCTTCGTCGGGTTGTTTTTTATGCCGTAGAACATGAATTCAGCATTCGTTCCGAGATGACGGATCATTGAACGCTGAATTTCAAACTCAGCCGAATACCCTTCACGCTCGATGGTATCTTCAAGCAACCGGATTACCGAATCGCTGATACTGTTTTGCAGTTCACGAGCGCAGAGAATACGCACTGGCTGCCGACGCGCCGCTTCAACAAGCAGCCTCGCAATTGCCCATGACTTGCCGCTACCTCGACCGCCTTTGGCGACTTTGTAGCGATGCGCCTCAATGAACGGTTCAAAGATAGGATTAATCGAGGTCATTTTCCGAATAGAGTGCTCATCGGTGATGTTTCAATCTGGATTGCGCCGCCGTCTTTGCCGGTTAGCTCGTGAGAAGATTGTTCTTTAAATGCCTGAACAGAAACATGCTTACCAAGAAGTTCGAGGTTTTTAACCTTATCAGGCCATTTGATTTTCTTCAGGAGTGCTGCACTATCTGCGGATACCATCTCCACAACATCCATTCCTGATAACGTTGTGCGCCATACCTTAGGCCAGTCTTTAATTGGCTTTAACTCGCCGTTTTGCAGGAGAATGTCGAGCACATCCATCTGGTCGATTTCAATAAGGCGATTAAGTACATATTCTGCATTAATACCAACAAGATCATTGCGTTGCGCTTTCAGTTCGGAGATTCTTAACTTGATGTCAGGTTTTGACAGGTTTTCGGATGCGGTACGGTTAGCTGTCTTTGCGCTGTACCCCGCCCGAATAGCCGCTTGCGTGGCATTTAAATCGATGAGGTACTCGCGACAGAACATTTCTTGTTTGTCGGTGAGTGCCATTTTTTACTTCCCATAAGGAGATTGTTATGAACAATGACTTTAAAGCAGGTGACATTGTTAAACTGAAATCAGGCGGACCTGACATGACTATCAGGTTATTTTCATCTACCCAAGGTAACTCTTTTCTTTGTCAATGGTTTGCTGGCAAGAAGCTTGAGCAAGGATATTTCAAACCGGAATCTCTTGAGCGCGTTACCCCAAAGCCATAGCCCCAAACACACCAACCTTAACTCTTGATGATATTTCATCATGGATGATGTCCGTTTTATCAACAGAGGGTTGCCTTTATCAGCAGGATGTTGTGGATTATCTCGTTAAACAACATAACGAGCAGCACCTCAAAGAAAATGCGGATGGCAACCAAGCGCTATCAACAAAAGTGATTAATAAATTCAGGGTTGATAGCGGTGAAAGTGTTGTTTGGGTTAAGCCAGATAAGTACTGGCGTTTCCGTGTGCCTGAAGACGAAAACGGTCGTGAAGCTCGCGGTTAAACTAATAAACGATAAAAGGCAGCATGTTGAGTGCTGCCATATTCATCTCACTTAATCGTTATTTCAGGTTAAGGACTCTTTCGCGCCTTCAATCAGTGACTGCTTCAGCAATTCGAGTGTGCCAATCGCCTCACATAAACTGATTTCACCATCGTAATCATGGATGGCGCTTTCCAACCGCTCGTATAGCTCTTGAGTAATTGGGAATTTCTTTTCCTTACCCAAATTGATTACGCAGCTCACATCATGCTCCGGTGGTGAACAGGTCTAACGCTTCCTTCGATTTACGCACCGCTTCGAATGTGCGGATCGTGATATCTGAATTAGCGCCGCCTGACTGGAAGTGAATTTTGAATAGCTCAAGCTTCAGCTCGTCAGTGCCAATGAACTGAAATGCTTCTTCTGCGGCTGCGTTCTGGTTCATGACCAGTTTGTAAATCTCTAACTGGAATTTCTGTTCTTCAGTCATGGGAATAATCTCTGCCATTGTTGGCTCCGTTTATCCGTTAAAAGGGATATCAGTTAAGTTATCCCGTGTAGGGTATAAGCCATTGTCGAGACCACTCATTGAATGGCCTCTGCAATAACCGATGTCTTTCCATCAGTCCGCCACCACAAAGAATCTTTTTTGCCATAAGGCTGGAGGTTCATCTTTCAGTGGCTGCCAGTGTTATTTCCCCACTTACTGGCTTGGGTTGTTTCGCGGTACTGCCGTAACTGGTTGCCCAGAATAAATTCCGGTTTCATTATCAAGCCCACCCATTGATGGGCTTTGTAATGACTACAGTAACGAACTGCACAATGCGCCTGTATTTCGAGGATGACGTCCAAATACGTTAATCTTCTCGCGAACGCTCTCACTACACATTCGCTCTACAATTCGCCAAACAGCCTTTTCAGGTAAAAATTTCGGCGCTAGTGCTGAAATAGCACGCCACAGACCCCGACTAAGCGAGCACGCTGTGCTACCGAAACTAAAGATGGCGAACGAAATAGACGTGATAAACGCCCAGCAACCAGAGAGAAAAGTTGAGATGCGGTGATAAAGCTTAGTCATGTATTGCTCCTGTTTTTTTTGGTTTTCATCGCCCGATCATTTCAGGCATTGCGTCCTGATGTATTCCTGCAGGTAGTTAACCTGCGCGGTTATCTTGTCGATTCCACTTCGGAGACGGTAATAATTGAGTTCAGCATCTGCTGTAAGTCCTGGGCTTTCTCCATCGCCCATGCCGCTGGCTCTGGTCGTTGACTTTGCACAGGTGGCGGCGACTTGCAGGCGCTTACGACCAGCAGAAACATCAGCACGGAGACTTTCGATAGTCGCGTTAGCATCAGCAAGCTCCTTTGTGTATCTGGCGTCAAGTTCTGCTACATCACGTTGACGCTTCTGCATGTCAGCAATTGTGGATGCGGCCTTATCGCGCTGCTCTTTGTAGGCGATTGCGTTATCACGGTAATGATTAACAGCCCATGACAGGCAGACGATGATGCAGATAACCAGAGCGGAGATAATCGCAGTTACTCTGCTCATTGCTGCCCCCACAAACAGACTTCACGCTCAATCTCACGGCGAGTCATCAGCCCTTTCCATTGCTTACCGCCAGCGTATGTCCAGCGACGTAGCTGGTCACATGCGCCCTTGATATCGCCCTGGTTGATTTTGCGAAGAAGCGTCGATGTTCTGAAATTGCCTGCGCCCACGTTATAGACGAACGAATAAAGAGCGCCGCGCGTTGTTTCCGGTATATCGACTTTGATGTACGGGTTAATTTGTCTGGCGACCGTGGCAAGGTCTTTATTCAGGAGGGCTTTGCATTCTGCTTTGGTATACGTTTTACCGAGCATGATGTCTTTTCCTGTATGCCCGTGACATACAGTCCATACACCAACAATATCTTTGTATGGTATGTAGCTGACACCTTCCAGGCCATCGTTACCACTTGGTCCAGTGATTAACACAGATGCTATAGCAATAGCCCCGCCACTTATCGCCGCTATTACGCTATTTCGTAGTGCCGGTGACATTGCCATTCAATCTGTCCTCGCGCTCTTTGCGCTTGTAGTACCAGTTGATGCCAAATGTGCCGACAGTACAAAGAATACCAATGATGACAGCCCAGTCATTCAGGGAGAGAATGCCACCCATCGCAGTCAGTCCTCCGAAGCTGTAACTGAACCATTCTCTGATTTTGTCCATACGGTACATGCTCTACCCCTTCATTGAGGGGATTTGCTCTATTTAATTAGGAATAAGGTCGATTACTGATAGAACAAATCCAGGCTACTGTGTTTAGTAATCAGATTTGTTCGTGACCGATATGCACGGGCAAAACGGCAGGAGGTTGTTAGCGCAACCTCATGCCACCCGCTTTCACGAAGGTCATGTGTAGAAGGCCGCAGCGTAACTATCACTGATGAATTCAGGATAGCCAGTGGCTACGGCTCAGTTATGGTGCTGGTTAACGGACTTGAACCGCTACCCATTCGCTTACAAGGCGACTGCTCTACCATTGGAGCTAAACCAGCATATTTGGCGGGACAGCGTGGACTCGAACCACGATAAGAAGGTTAACAGCCTTCCGTAATGACCTTTATACGACTGACCCAAATAAAAAAAGCCACCGTTGCAACTTAAGAGTCACTAACGGCAGCTTACCCTCTAATTATAGCTAAATGGCTAATTGCATGTCAAGGTTTTTAACAGCAACATGCTTAACTTTCTCAACACGTTTACGCATTTTGAAAGCATTTTGCATTGGTTGGTACAAAACAAATAATGACGCTTTCAGGATGTCGTCAATTTCGTTTCTACAGGTTGCCAGTGAAGGTTTTCTCCATCCCTCGCCACCACGTCCACACATCTTGCGTGGCTTTGCAGTCGCGTGATAGTAGGATGCAATTGCTCGCTTAGATGAACCATGAGCGTAGTAGCTGAGGAGGATGCCAAAGGCTTTTTTGTCAATGTACATGACGGAATCGACGACCTGAGAAATCAACATTCCATCATCATCATTGCACATTGGCCTTGTCATAACTCTTCCCGGCTCTACGCTCTCCATGAACTTCGCTATTACGCTGCTCATGCGCTTTTCCAGACGACCTGAATAAACCCATGCGCCCCACAGTTCAAGCCAGCCATTCAGCCACTCGTGCTGCTCTTTGGTGAGGTTTAGTTCTCTTATGCCCACGCGCCTTCTCCCTGTACCTGAATCAATGTGAGGTTTCCGCAGAACACTGCGCCGGTATCGATATACATCTGGTTGGCAAACTTGAGTGGTTTCACTGCTGGCGTATGACCAAAGATGAACGTGTCAGCTCCTTTGATTTCTTTCACGATCCCGTCTTGTGAGTTGCTGATTCGTTCGCGGTTCCAGATTACCTGCTGATGATCAACTGGCTTTCCAAATTCGTATTCGTCACAAGGATAATCGGCGTGGCAGATGACATATTTTTTACCTTCGCTCACCAGTTCGATGATTAACGGAAGTTCATCTGCTTTATGGGCAAGAGCTTTAGCCAGAATTTCTTTGTCGTAATCGAGATTAAAGAACCAGCCACCGCCATTAAACAGCCAGTGATTGACGTTTCCACGCTCTGATAAGCCATCAATCATCATTTGCTCATGGTTTCCACGTACAGCTCGGAACCAGGGGAATGTGATTAATTCCAGACATTCGACGTTCTCTGTACCGCGATCGACCAAATCGCCAACCGAGATAAGCAGGTCTTTTTTGGTGTCGAATCCCATCGTCTCCAGTTTTTTCATCAGGTTCGTGTAGCATCCGTGCAGATCGCCAACTACCCAAATATTTCGGTATTTGCTGCCATCAATTTTTTCGTAATAGCGCATCTCTTTCACTCCATCCGCGATGAACCATGAGAACGTCGTTGACGATGGCGTGCATTTTCCCGTCTTTATCATCAACGTATTTTCTGACCGTACCGCGACTACATTTCAGTCTGCGTGCTACTTCTGTCTGGTTTCCGTATGCTTCAACGAGCATGTCTGGAATGGTTTTTACTGAGAACGTCATGCGGCCTCACTTCTGCTATTTCGCAGGTCTTTGAGTTTCTGTTGGTACTCTGCCTTGATCGCCTTGCACTCTTCGATAGTCCAGCGATGGCGGCTATGGTTTGATTCGATTTCGTCTACTGCTTCCTGCCCTATGCGATTAATCAGTTCGACGCGATACGGAACGAGATTTCCGCTTTTATGCTGGTTGCACACCACGCATTGCTTGTGAATATTGCGTTCATCAAATCGGAGTTGAGGTGCCGCAGCAGTTGTCCGGTAATGTCCGGCATCCCACTGAGCAGACGTGAGCGTTCCGCACGAGATACATGGTAAGTCGCGGTCTCTTTCTCTGATGAAGGCGTTTACGGCTTGCTGGGCTTGTTTAATCCAGTAACTGCGGGGCTTTAAGGCGAGTTTTCGAATCTTCAGTTTATCTTTCTGTTTCTGCTCCTCTCGTCGTCGTTTCTTCTCTGCTGCTTTTTCCGCTTTTTCGCGTTCTTTGCTTCGTCGTTCGAGTGCTATCTTTGTTCCACACTCTGGAGAGCACCACCACTGATTAGCGAATGCAGGGTGAAACCATTCCCGACATTCATCGTTTTTACATCGTCTTCGCGCTGGTTTAGCCATTATGGTTCGCTCCAGTAATTCTCAATTGCAGCAGCCATTCTCTGCATCCACTCTGCCAGCTTTAACGCGGCTTCTCTTTCAGAACCACATTTAGGGAAATCCTTCATTTCCATGCTGGCCTTATATGTTCTGAATGCCAGGTCTCCGGTAATAACCAGCTCCTGATCAAGTACAGAGCGTTTATTCCGGTGTTGAACGTAATAGACAGATTCAGTCCGCATTTCTTCTCTGTCTTTTTTGAAGGAAATAAGCTCAGAGAAATCACTCATCGTCTTCTTCCTCGTACATTGAGCTATTCGGATCGCTCATCAGCTCTGCGCAGCAGTGCTCACACACGTGAACTTCCAGCACATGCAGCTTCTGACCGCATTTAGCGCACGTTAAAGCCCGCTCGACGCTTTCTTTCTGGTATTGGAGGGATTGGGATGGGCTAAGCATTATTGGCGTCCTGCATCATGAGAAAGACAATCATGGCAGCACGGAGTGGATTGTCATATGCAACACCAACATTCGGTCCGGCATCATCAAACAAGTCCCTTGCGTTGTCTGTAGCGCACGGCATTGAGGGATTGTCTAAAATTATGCTGATGTTGTTTTCAGTGATAATCGGCCATGCGTCTGCTGGGTTTACGCATGGGTTAAAGGATCCGCGCTCAACTTCTACTTCAACTGCGTCTCCGTTTACAATGTCTCCCTCAAATGAGACAAACACCATATCGCCATTCTCACCTTCTTTGTAATCCGGTGATCCGTTATGAATGGCTTCGAATACCGCCACGTTAATTTCAAAATCACTTAACTGTGAATAATCCATTGTCATTTCCTCGCACGATGTCTTAGCCACCGGATATCCCACAGGTGAGCCGTGTAGTTGAAGGTTTTTACGTCAGATTCTTTTGGGATTGGCTTGCGTTTATTTCTGGAGCGTTTCGTTGGAAGGTATTTGCAGTTTTCGCAGATTATGTCGGTGATGCTTCGTCGCTGTCGTCTCATGCCGCCCTGTCTCCCCATCTTGCTTTCCACTCCAGAGCCAGTCGAGCTTCGTCTGACCACTTAACGCCACGCTCTGTACCGAATGCCTGTATAAGCTCTAATAGCTCCGCAAATTCGCCTACACGCATCCTGCTGGTTGACTGGCCTATTACCACAAAGCCATTCCCGGCAAGGTTAGGAACAACGTCCTGCTGCTTTAAGGCTGCGGTAAACACACACTTCCAGCTTTCTGCATCCAGCCAGCGACCATGCCATTCAACCTGACGAGAGACGTCACCTAAGCAGGCCCATAGCTTCCTGTTTTGGTCTAAGCTGCGGTTGCGTTCCTGAATGGTTACTACGATTGGTTTGGTTGGGTCTGGAAGGATTTGCTGTACTGCGTGAATAGCGTTTTGCTGATGTGCTGGAGATCGAATTTCAAAGGTTAGTTTTTTCATGACTTCCCTCTCCCCCAAATAAAAAGGCCTGCGATTACCAGCAGGCCTGTTATTAGCTCAGTAATGTAGATGGTCATACGTCAGCCCCTTGTGCATATCGTCTGCCACGCGCAGCAGGTGCATTTGATGCTGTGCAAATCTGTCTGGCTTCATCCTGGTCACATGCAACAAAGTGTCCGTTACAGAACCGCTGGTAAACCGTACCAAGCGAGCCAAAACGGTTTTTCGTCACAATGATTTCAGCAAATGGCGCGGCGCTACTGTTCTCGTCATATACCGCTTCCCGATAGAGCATGATGATTGAGTCTGCGTCCTGTTCAATGCTTCCTGAATCACGCAAATCTGCGTTTGTCGGGCGTTTGTTTGGTCGCTTCTCAACATCGCGCGAAAGCTGACTCAGGGAGATAACGGGCGTTTTCAGGTCTTTCGCCATCGCCTTCAGGCTTCCGGAGATGTGAGCAATTGCGAGGTCGTTGCGGTCTGCTTTCGGCTTCTCAATCAGACCAAGATAATCCACCATGATGAGTGACAGGTTTGGATTTTCCTGTTTGTGCCGTTCTGCGATTGAGCGTATTTCTTCGACCGATAACCGCGAGGCATCGACTACCCATACATCCAAATCTGCAAGCTGACTCATGCCGTTAGCAACGCGCGCCCAGCCTTCGTCATCCATCGATGCAGGATTTCGCAGCACGCTAACCGACATCCTCCCGGCGTTGGCAATGCTTCGCTCTGCAATCTGCAATGCGCTCATTTCCATCGAGAAAATCAACACTCCGCGCCGGACGTCAGAACCAGGAATAACGCGGCTTGCAACGCCTTCGGCAATCTTCAGCGCCAGCTCGGTTTTCCCCATACCAGGACGAGCAGCGATTATCACCAGGTCTTCTGCGTTCATCCCTCCGGTGATGGCGTCAAGTTCTTCGATTCCGGTCTTCATGGTATCTGACTCTTCTCCGTTCCTCAGACGCCTGTCAAGCGTGTCAGTGTAGTCAGTGATGATTTCCCCTAACCGTACAGGTTTAACCTCGTCACGGGGCTTTCTGATGGATGAGAGACGCTTTACAAGCTCGTCCATCGCCTGACTCGATGTATCGATGGTTCCGCTCTGAATTGGTTCACGCATTTCATCCATGATTTCCAGCACCAGACGGCGGTGATAGTTATCCGCGACCATTCCGGCGTATCCCTTCAGGTTTGCGGCACTCGGGCAGTTCTTACTGGTCATCAGGATTGACGTGAAATGCTCCTCTCCGCACGCCTCAGCAACCATCAGCGCGTCGATTAGGTTTCTGTTTCTCGCCTGCTTGCGGATAACCTCGAAGGCTTTCCGGTAGAGCGGAATTGAAAACGCTTCCGGCTCCAGCGTTGCCAGAACGTCGCTGGCGGTTGGTGTTAATCCACCAATCAGCAGGCCACCGATAACGCTCGCTTCGATATCCTGTTTCATGCAATCCCCCTGTCTGCAAACTTCCCTTCCCGTACCCCCGTTAACGAGTCTTCCCTCAGCAGGTAATCAAAATCGGCCGTCCAGCCCGTGTCGTTGTCTCCGAAGTAAAACGGCTTGGCCTGATGCACAAACGCCCTGACATACGCTCTGAAACCGTCCACGTTTGGCGTTTTCAGTTGCGGGATGATTTTCTTCAGGCGGCGTTTGCGTTTCTCGTTGACCGCAACAGCGTGTGGCAGTCTGTCACCGACTTCGGTGTTGTAGGCGTTCAGGAAGGATTCGTAGTCGATTCGTTCTGCCTTGCGACGTTCAGGTTTAACCTGCCCATCACCGCCCCCGTTAGGGGGTAAGGGGGTATTTGTATTTATTGTCTTTTGTATATTGTCTTTTGTGTTTAGCTGACTTGGCTTATACCCATTAGCCGACTTGGCTAATGTTTTATTAGCTGTTTTAGCTAATGTTAAGCTGTCCTGGCTAATCCACTGCGAAACCACCTTGTTCACTCCGATTTTCACGCCATCAGCAATGAGGAATTTACGCTCAATAAGCTGGCGCTTGGCAGCGCAAACATGAGTGTGATGAATACCTGTCATGGCTGCTATCTGCGTGTTTGTGAGTCGATCCATCGGCTTATTGAATCCGTATGTCTTGCGCATGATAGCGAGCATCACCTTCAACTGCCGGACGGTTAAATCAGCCATCAGCAGACCGTCGGTAATCTCGTTAGCAACGCGCATGAAACCATCTTCGGTATCTGCCACGCGATGCTCCACGACCTCCAGTTGAGGCCTGTAATCAACTAACTTAACGACGCCCATGTTTCACTCCTGCTTTGGCTAGTCTGTAAACACCAACAAGGCGCTCTGCGAACGCCCTGTTATTTGCTGCGGCTACCACTAATCCCTCAGGTGAATCAGGGTGTCGAATCTCTTCTTTTTCCTGGTATTTCTTACGACGTTTTGTCATAATTACTCCTGTGGATTGATCCAGTAATGACCTCAGAATTCCATCTGGATTTGTTCAGAACGCTCGGTTGCCGCCGGGCGTTTTTTATTGGTGAGAATCGAAGCAACTTGTCGTGCCAATCGAGCCATGTCGTCGTCAACGACACCCCATTCAAGAACAGCAAGCAGCATTGAGAACTTTGGAATCCAATCCCTCTTCCACCTGCTGATCTGCGACTTATCAACTCCCACAGCTTCCGCTGTCTTCTCAGTTCCAAGCATTGCGATTTTGTTAAGCAACGCACTCTCGATTCGTAGAGCCTCGTTGCGTTTGTTTGCACGAACCATATGTAAGTATTTCCTTAGATAACAATTGATTGAATGTATGCAAATAAATGCATACACCATAGGTGTGGTTTAATTTGATGCCCTTTTTCAGGGCTGGGATGTGTAAGAGCGGGAATGTCTTAAGCGGCTTTACCGCGTTTAGTTCCGTACTGTAACCAAACCGGATCACAGTTAAGCGCCATAGCAATCTCAAACAAGAAGCGCGGTCGCTTGGTTACTCCAGCTTCAATCAGTTGAATTGATTGCTGTTTAACACCGGCTTTGGTTGCCAGTTCGGTTTGCGTCATTTTTAACGCAATTCGCCTCTTCTTGAGGCGTTCAGAAAGAGTTTGCATATCGCCTCCATCAACAAACTTTCTTGTATTTTCATACAATGTATCTTGTTTGTCAAATACAGTTTTTCTTGTGAAGATTGGAGGTAAATAACAGAGGTGGTTTATGAGTATTTCTTCCAGGGTAAAAAGCAAAAGAATTCAGCTTGGACTTAACCAGGCTGAACTTGCTCAAAAGGTGGGGACTACCCAGCAGTCTATAGAGCAGCTCGAAAACGGTAAAACTAAGCGACCACGCTTTTTACCAGAACTTGCGTCAGCTCTTGGCGTAAGTGTTGACTGGCTGCTCAATGGCACCTCTGATTCGAATGTTAGATTTGTTGGGCACGTTGAGCCCAAAGGGAAATATCCATTGATTAGCATGGTTAGAGCTGGTTCGTGGTGTGAAGCTTGTGAACCCTACGATATCAAGGACATTGATGAATGGTATGACAGTGACGTTAACTTATTAGGCGATGGATTCTGGCTGAAGGTTGAAGGTGATTCCATGACCTCACCTGTAGGTCAAAGCATCCCTGAAGGTCATATGGTGTTAGTAGATACTGGACGCGAGCCAGTGAATGGAAGCCTTGTTGTAGCCAAACTGACTGACGCGAACGAAGCAACATTCAAGAAACTGGTTATAGATGGCGGTCAGAAGTACCTGAAAGGCCTGAATCCTTCATGGCCTATGACTCCTATCAACGGGAACTGCAAGATTATCGGTGTTGTCGTGGAAGCGAGGGTAAAATTCGTATGATCAGGATTGCGGCGCTACTCTCAATACTCTTAACTACCAGCGCCAATTCTGAATGCTGGATTGTCACAAACCTGCACGGGTACGGGGCAATGAATGGCGATCGTTACGAGTTTACAAAAGACAGCACGGAAGATTCCGTTTTCCACGTAACAATAAATGGCGATAAATCATCAGTTTATGAATCAGTTTCTGGCGTCTATCCAGAGATGAAATACACTGCTTTGTCATCGAACACTATGGTAGGAGAATACCAGTCTGGAGGAGGAATAACCGTTGAAACCTGGTCAATCACTACAGACAAAAAAGCTCTTTACTCCAAAGTAATGAACATCCTAGGTATGCAACAACTTACATCAACCAAATCCTTTGTTGGTGATGTAGTCGGAACCTGCAACCAGTAATCCTCACCTCGATTTCGACAACCAAAAAACAAACTATTTTACGTTTAAAAACAATGGAGTTTGTTTTTCACGCCCATTTTTACAATATTTCTTGTTTACAACATACAATCTTTCTTGTAATTTTAAGCCATCAGCAGGACGCACTGACCACCATGAAGGTGACGCTCTTAAAAATTTAGCCCTGAAGAAGGGCAGCATTCAAAGCAGAAGGCTTTGAGTAGCGCGAAATGCAGCTGCAAGACAGCAACCGTGGAGATAAGCATCACGGCGCGTTACTCAAAGCTAACTGACAGGAGAATCCAGATGGATGCACAAGCACGCCGCCGCGAACGTCGCGCAGAGAAACAGGCTCAATGGAAAGCAGCAAATCCCCTGTTGGTTGGGGTAAGCGCAAAACCAGTTAACCGCCCTATTCTCTCGCTGAATCGCAAACCGAAATCACGAGTAGAAAGCGCACTGAATCCGATAGACCTTACGGTGCTGGCTGAATACCACGAACAGATTGAAAGCAACCTGCAACGTATTGAGCGCAAGAATCAGCGCACATGGTACAGCAAGCCACGCTGTGAAATGGGTGTGACTTGCTCAGGCCGCCAGAAGCAACGCGGAAAATCAATTCCAGCTTATTACGATTGAGGTGAGCCATGCTCAAGAAAGTCAAACGCCGACTTTACAAAGAAGGTAGATATTCATGCCAGTTGCCAAAATGCGACACAACAAAATGGAGTGTCGATGATTGGTGTAACTGGATAGATAGATACGGAACTTGGTGGGATAAATAACAGGTAACTTAAGCGTATTTACTTTCGCAGCAAACAACTTATTTGAGGTGATATATGGAAGAAGAATTTGAAGAGTTCGAAGAGCATCCTCAGGATGTGATGGAACAATACCAGGACTATCCGTATGACTACGACTATTGATAAAAATCAATGGTGTGGACAATTCAAGCGATGCAATGGATGCAAGCTGCAATCGGAATGCATGGTTAAGCCTGAAGAAATGTTTCCTGTAATGGAAGATGGGAAATATGTCGATAAATGGGCAATACGAACGACGGCAATGATTGCCAGAGAACTTGGTTAACAGAACAACAAAGCTGCCTGATAGTGGCCTTTATTTTTGGCATAAATAACAGAATAAACACTGCACTGTGTATTCATTCCAACGAGTGAATACACGGAGCAATGTCGCTCGTAACTAAACAGGAGTCGACTTGTTCTGATTATTGGAAATCTTCTTTGCCCTCCAGTGTGAGGGCGATTTTTTATCTGTGAGGATATGAACAGATGTCAAACATCAAAAAATACATCATTGATTACGACTGGAAAGCATCAATAGAAATTGAAATCGACCATGACGTAATGACAGAGGAAAAACTTCACCAGATTAATAATTTCTGGTCAGACTCTGAATACCGACTCAATAAACACGGCTCTGTATTAAATGCTGTATTAATCATGCTGGCGCAACATGCTCTGCTTATAGCAATTTCAAGCGACTTAAATGCATATGGTGTTGTGTGTGAGTTCGACTGGAATGATGGAAATGGTCAGGAAGGATGGCCTCCAATGGATGGTAGCGAAGGAATAAGAATTACCGATATCGATACATCAGGAATATTTGATTCAGATGATATGACTATCAAAGCCGCCTGAGCGCGGCGTTACCGCATACCAATAACGCTTCACTCGAGGCGTTTTTCGTTATGTATAAATAAGGAGCACACCATGCAATATGCCATTGCAGGGTGGCCTGTTGCTGGCTGCCCTTCCGAATCTTTACTTGAACGAATCACCCGTAAATTACGTGACGGATGGAAACGCCTTATCGACATACTTAATCAGCCAGGAGTCCCAAAAAATGGATCAAACACTTATGGCTATCCAGACTAAATTCACTATCGCCACTTTTATTGGCGATGAAAAGATGTTTCGTGAGGCCGTCGACGCTTATAAAAAATGGATATTAATACTGAAACTGAGATCAAGCAAAAGCATTCACTAACCCCCTTTCCTGTTTTCCTAATCAGCCCGGCATTTCGCGGGCGATATTTTCACAGCTATTTCAGGAGTTCAGCCATGAACGCTTATTACATTCAGGATCGTCTTGAGGCTCAGAGCTGGGCGCGTCACTACCAGCAGATCGCCCGAGAAGAGAAAGAGGCAGAACTGGCAGACGACATGGAAAAAGGCCTGCCCCAGCACCTGTTTGAATCGCTATGCATCGATCATTTGCAACGCCACGGGGCCAGCAAAAAAGCCATTACCCGTGCGTTTGATGACGATGTTGAGTTTCAGGAGCGCATGGCAGAACACATCCAGTACATGGTTGAAACCATTGCTCACCACCAGGTTGATATTGATTCAGAGGTATAAAACGGATGAGTACAGCACTCGCAACGCTGGCTGGGAAGCTGGCTGAACGAGTCGGCATGGATTCTGTCGACCCACAGGAACTGATCACCACTCTTCGCCAGACGGCATTTAAAGGTGATGCCAGCGATGCGCAGTTCATCGCATTGTTGATCGTCGCCAACCAGTACGGCCTTAATCCGTGGACGAAAGAAATTTACGCCTTCCCTGATAAGCAGAACGGCATCGTTCCGGTGGTGGGCGTTGATGGCTGGTCCCGCATCATCAATGAAAACCAGCAGTTTGATGGCATGGACTTTGAGCAGGACAATGAATCCTGCACATGCCGGATTTACCGCAAGGACCGTAATCATCCGATCTGCGTTACCGAGTGGATGGATGAATGCCGCCGCGAACCATTCAAAACCCGCGAAGGCAGAGAAATCACCGGACCGTGGCAGTCGCATCCCAAACGGATGTTACGGCATAAAGCCATGATTCAGTGTGCCCGTCTGGCCTTCGGATTTGCTGGTATCTATGACAAGGATGAAGCCGAGCGCATTGTCGAAAATACTGCATACACTGCAGAACGTCAGCCGGAACGCGATATCACTCCGGTTAACGATGAAACCATGCAGGAGATTAACACTCTGCTGATCGCCCTGGATAAAACATGGGATGACGACTTATTGCCGCTCTGTTCCCAGATATTTCGCCGCGACATTCGCGCATCGTCAGAACTGACACAGGCCGAAGCAGTGAAAGCTCTTGGATTCCTGAAACAGAAAGCCACTGAGCAGAAGGTGGCAGCATGACACCGGACATTATCCTGCAGCGTACCGGGATCGACGTGAGAGCTGTCGAACAGGGGGATGATGCATGGCACAAATTACGGCTCGGCGTCATCACCGCTTCAGAAGTTCACAACGTGATAGCAAAGCCCCGATCAGGAAAGAAGTGGCCTGACATGAAAATGTCCTACTTCCACACCCTGCTAGCTGAGGTTTGCACCGGTGTGGCTCCGGAAGTTAACGCTAAAGCGCTGGCCTGGGGAAAACAGTACGAGAACGACGCCAGAACCCTGTTTGAGTTCACTTCCGGCGTAAATGTTATTGAATCCCCGATCATCTATCGCGACGAAAGTATGCGCACCGCCTGCTCTCCCGATGGTTTATGCAGTGACGGCAATGGCCTTGAGCTGAAATGCCCGTTTACCTCCCGGGATTTCATGAAATTCCGGCTCGGTGGTTTCGAGGCCATAAAGTCGGCTTACATGGCCCAGGTGCAGTACAGCATGTGGGTGACGCGAAAAGATGCCTGGTACTTTGCCAACTATGACCCGCGCATGAAGCGTGAAGGCCTGCATTATGTCGTGATTGAGCGGAATGAAAAGTACATGGCGAGTTTTGACGAGATGGTGCCGGAGTTCATCGAAAAAATGGACGAGGCACTGGCTGAAATTGGTTTTGTATTTGGGGAGCAATGGCGATGACGCATCCTCACGATAATATCCGGGTAGGCGCGATCACTTTCGTCTACTCCGTTACAAAGCGAGGCTGGGTATTTCCCGGCCTTTCTGTTATCAGAAATCCACTGAAAGCACAGCGGCTGGCTGAGAAGATAAATAATAAACGGGAGGCGGTATGCACAAAGCATCTCCTGTTGAGTTAAGAACGAGTATTGAGATGGCACATAGCCTTGCTCAAATTGGAGTCAGGTTTGTGCCAATACCAGTAGAAACAGACGAAGAATTTCATACGTTAGCCACATCCCTTTCACAAAAGCTGGAAATGATGGTGGCGAAAGCAGAAGCAGATGAGAGAGACCAGGTATGACAACCACTGAATGCATTTTTCTGGCAGCGGGCTTCATATTCTGTGTGCTTATGCTTGCCGACATGGGACTTGTTCAATGACACCTCAGCAGGAAAACGCCCTTCGCAGCATTGCCCGTCAGGCTAATTCTGAAATCAAAAAAGCCAGACAGCAGTTTCCGGATAAAAACGTCGATGACACTTGCCGTAGCGTACTGAAGAAGCACCGCGAAACGGTAACGCTGATGGGATTCACACCGACTCATTTAAGCCTGGCGATCGGCATGTTGAACGGCGTCTTTAAGGAACGGTAAACATGAAAAGCAAAATCATCAGGGAGCTACAGGCTCCTTTTTTATTATTCGCATTCACCCTCAAGCGTATTAACCAACAATTCAGGGATTAATGAAAGATGGCAGACATCATTGATTCAGCATCAGAAATTGAAGAATTACAGCGCAACACAGCAATAAAAATGCGCCGCCTGAACCACCAGGCTATATCTGCCACTCATTGTTGTGAGTGTGGCGATCCGATAGATGAACGAAGACGCTTGGCCGTTCAGGGTTGTCGGACTTGTGCAAGTTGCCAGGAGGATCTGGAACTTATCAGTAAACAGAGAGGTTCGAAGTGAGCGAAATTAACTCTCAGGCACTGCGTGAAGCGGCAGAGCAGGCAATGCATGACGACTGGGGATTTGACGCAGACCTTTTCCATGAATTGGTAACACCATCGATTGTGCTGGAACTGCTGGATGAACGGGAAAGAAACCAGCAATACATCAAACGCCGCGACCAGGAGAACGAGGATATTGCGCTAACAGTAGGGAAACTGCGTGTTGAGCTTGAAACAGCAAAATCAAAACTCAACGAGCAGCGTGAGTATTACGAAGGTGTTATCTCGGATGGGAGTAAGCGTATTGCTAAACTGGAAAGCAACGAAGTCCGTGAAGACGGAAACCAGTTTCTTGTTGTTCGCCATCCTGGGAAGACTCCTGTTATCAAGCACTGCACTGGTGACCAGGAAGAGTTTCTGCGGCAGTTAATCGAACAAGACCCGTTAGTAACTATCGACATCATTACGCATCGCTATTACGGGGTTGGAGGTCAATGGGTTCAGGATGCAGGTGAGTATCTGCATATGATGTCTGACGCTGGCATTCGCATCAAAGGAGAGTGATGTGCCGACATTATTCAGAAAAGAATATCCGCGAAAGAGTAGAACGACAGAATTCCTGTTTCTCATTCTGTTTATCGTGTTGATGATACCGATATCCCCGCTAATTTTTGTCTGGGCAATCGGGAAAATAATTGAGCCAGTTATTGAATTGTATAACGACGTGGTATGGGCGTCGTTCAACACACTGCACAATAAAATTAATCCGTATAAGGAAAACTGATATGGCAACGTTGACAAAAAAAGAACAGGCATGGTTGAACGAATTACAGGACGTTCTTGATCGCTGTCCATCACCGAAAAAAATTGGTTTTTACACCATTGGTGATAAAAACATTTACCTGTATGACCTACGCCGCATGGATGAAATCATGGAGGCTCTTGATAATCGTTCGTCGATGGATTGGTGTGTTGCTGTCCATGATATGAATGCCGGATTTGATGAAAAGATTTTGTTCCCCTCATCAGTTGAAAGCACAGCAGGATAAGGACTAACACATGACAACGTTCACCGACAAAGAACTGATTAAAGAAATCAAAGAGCGCATCGGCAGCCTGTACGTTCGAGACAATATTGAACGCCGTGCTTATGAGATCGCACTGGCATCACTGGAAGCAGAGCCAGTGGCGTGGACGGCAACCTTCACGCAAATTGACAATGAATATAATACGTTCACCACTATGTATTCTGACAAAGCAGAAGTCGAACGCTGGGTGCGACTGCATGAAATAGGTGACTTTCGGGCAGAAATAACACCGCTTTACGCAGCGCCGTCAGCGCCGGTAATTCCGGATGGTTGGATAAGCTGTAGTGAGCGAATGCCAGAGGACGGTCAGCACGTAATTATTTTATGTGATGGCGCATTCGTTCTTTATGCGCAATATCGAGACGGTGAGTTTTTTGATGTTGTCCGCAATGGTGAGGAGTTCTTCGAAACGCAGAGCCGCAATGTAACCCACTGGATACCGCTACCGGAACCGCCGCAGGAGGTAAACCGTGGCTAACCTGCAACTTGCCGTTAAAGGTGAATACTTCGACGCCATGATTCGCGGGGAGAAAACGGAAGAGTATCGCTTGTGTAATGACTACTGGAATAAGCGAATTATGTTCCGGGAGTATGACCGCCTGATTATCACAAAGGGATATCCGAAGCGCGACGACTTCAGTCGCAGAATTGATGTCCCGTATGACGGATATGAAATCAAGACAATCACACATCCCCACTTCGGCGATAAACCGGTAAAGGTATACGCGATAAAGGTGAATATCAGCAATGAATAACAATCCTCGCATTCGCGGGGATTTCTTTTATCTGAACTCGCTACGGCGGGTTTTGTTTTATGGAGATGATAAATGCACTTCCGAGTTACAGGTGAATGGAATGGAGAACCATTCAACAGAGTTATCGAAGCAGAGAACATCAATGACTGCTATGACCACTGGATGATATGGGCGCAGATAGCACATGCAGACGTAACCAATATTCGAATTGAAGAACTGAAAGAACACCAAGCCGCCTGATGGCGGTTTTTTCTTGCGTGTAATTGCGGAGACTTTGCGATGTACTTGACACTTCAGGAGTGGAACGCACGCCAGCGACGTCCAAGAAGCCTTGAAACAGTTCGTCGATGGGTACGCGAGTGCAAGATATTCCCTCCTCCGGTTAAGGATGGAAGAGAGTATCTGTTCCACGAATCAGCGGTAAAGGTTGACTTAAATCGACCAGTAACAGGTAGCCTTTTGAAGAGGATCAGAAATGGGAAGAAGGCGAAGTCATGAGCGCCGGGATTTACCCCCTAACCTTTATATAAGAAACAATGGATATTACTGCTACAGGGACCCAAGGACGGGTAAAGAGTTCGGATTAGGCAGAGACAGGAGGATAGCAATTACTGAAGCAATACAGGCAAACATTGAGTTATTTTCAGGACACAAACACAAGCCTCTGACAGCAAGAATCAACAGTGATAATTCTGTTACGCTACATTCATGGCTTGATCGCTACGAAAAAATACTCGCCAGCAGAGGAATCAAGCAGAAGACACTCATAAATTACATGAGCAAAATTAAAGCAATAAGGAGGGGTCTGCCTGATGCTCCACTTGAAGACATCACCACAAAAGAAATTGCGGCAATGCTTAATGGATACATAGACGAGGGCAAGGCGGCATCAGCCAAGTTAATCAGATCAACACTGAGCGATGCATTCCGAGAGGCAATAGCTGAAGGCCATATAACAACAAACCCGGTCGCTGCCACTCGCGCAGCAAAATCAGAGGTAAGGAGATCAAGGCTTACGGCTGACGAATACCTGAAAATTTATCAAGCAGCAGAATCATCACCATGTTGGCTAAGACTTGCAATGGAACTGGCTGTTGTTACCGGGCAGAGAGTTGGTGATTTATGCGAAATGAAGTGGTCTGATATCGTAGATGGATATCTTTATGTCGAGCAAAGCAAAACAGGCGTAAAAATTGCCATCCCAACAGCATTGCATGTTGATGCTCTCGGAATATCAATGAAGGAAACACTTGATAAATGCAAAGAGATTCTTGGCGGAGAAACCATAATTGCATCTACTCGTCGCGAACCGCTTTCATCCGGCACAGTATCAAGGTATTTTATGCGCGCACGAAAAGCATCAGGTCTTTCCTTCGAAGGGGATCCGCCTACCTTTCACGAGTTGCGCAGTTTGTCTGCAAGACTCTATGAGAAGCAGATAAGCGATAAGTTTGCTCAACATCTTCTCGGGCATAAGTCGGACACCATGGCATCACAGTATCGTGATGACAGAGGCAGGGAGTGGGACAAAATTGAAATCAAATAATGATTTTATTTTGACTGATAGTGACCTGTTCGTTGCAACAAATTGATAAGCAATGCTTTTTTATAATGCCAACTTAGTATAAAAAAGCAGGCTTCAACGGATTCATTTTTCTATTTCATAGCCCGGAGCAACCTGTGAACACATTTTCAGTTTCCCGTCTGGCGCTGGCATTGGCTTTTGGCGTGACGCTGACCGCCTGTAGCTCAACCCCGCCCGATCAACGTCCTTCTGATCAAACCGCGCCTGGTACCTCTTCTCGCCCGATTCTGTCGGCAAAAGAAGCGCAGAATTTCGATGCTCAACACTATTTTGCATCCCTGACACCAGGTGCTGCAGCGTGGAATCCTTCCCCGATTACCCTGCCTGCGCAACCTGACTTTGTTGTCGGCCCGGCGGGCACTCAAGGTGTAACGCATACCACGATTCAGGCGGCGGTAGATGCGGCAATTATCAAGCGTACCAACAAGCGCCAGTATATTGCCGTGATGCCTGGTGAGTATCAGGGAACGGTATATGTCCCTGCCGCTCCGGGTGGAATTACTCTGTACGGTACAGGTGAAAAACCGATTGATGTGAAGATTGGGCTTTCCCTTGATGGTGGCATGAGCCCTGCCGACTGGCGTCACGACGTCAACCCGCGCGGCAAATATATGCCAGGTAAACCAGCGTGGTATATGTACGATAGCTGCCAGAGCAAACGCAGCGACAGTATCGGTGTTCTCTGCTCTGCGGTCTTCTGGTCACAAAACAATGGCCTGCAACTGCAAAATCTGACCATCGAAAACACGCTGGGCGATAGCGTAGATGCAGGTAACCATCCGGCGGTGGCACTGCGTACTGATGGTGACCAGGTACAGATTAACAACGTTAACATTCTCGGTCGTCAGAACACCTTCTTTGTCACCAACAGCGGTGTGCAGAACCGTCTGGAAACCAACCGTCAGCCGCGTACGCTGGTGACCAACAGCTACATTGAAGGGGATGTGGATATCGTTTCTGGTCGCGGCGCAGTGGTGTTCGATAACACCGAATTCCGCGTGGTGAACTCACGTACTCAGCAAGAAGCGTATGTGTTTGCACCGGCTACGCTGTACAACATTTACTACGGTTTCCTCGCCGTAAACAGCCGTTTCAATGCTTTCGGTGATGGTGTGGCGCAACTGGGCCGCTCGCTGGATGTTGATGCCAATACCAACGGTCAGGTGGTGATCCGTGATAGCGCCATCAACGAAGGTTTTAACACGGCTAAACCGTGGGCCGATGCGGTGATCTCTAATCGTCCGTTTGCGGGTAATACCGGCAGCGTAGATGATAACGACGAAATACAGCGCAATCTGAATGACACTAACTACAACCGCATGTGGGAATACAATAACCGCGGCGTGGGTAGTAAAGTGGTTGCAGAGGCGAAGAAGTAAGAGCAATTAACTATTTGCCGGATGCGGCGTAAACGCCTTATCCGGCCTACGGTTCGATGCGATTTGTAGGTCGGATAAGATGCGCAAGCATCGCATCCGACAATAAGTGCCGGATGCTGCGAAAATGCCTTATCTGGCCTACAGATTCGATGCGATTCGTAGGTCGGATAAGATGCGCAAGCATCGCATCCGACAATAAGTGCCGAATGCGACCTACATTCACATGGCGCTTTTTACATCTGACGGTTTTTATTGAAGTTAATCAAACTACCCGCCTTGATAATCTCGCGCTCTTCAGCAGTCAGACTTTCCATATAGAGCGTAATTTCCGTTACCGGCGCATCTTCATGGATCACATAACCTTTAAACGTCGTACCCGGATTATCCAGCGCCGCTTTAATGCCAGGGATGTAAATGTAATCCCCCACTTCAAAGGTTGGCACTTCCGCCATCTGCAGCGGTAACATCCCCCAGTTGATGACGTTAGAACGGTAGCGTTTAGTCGCGTACTCTTCGGCAATATTCGCCAGACCGCCAATCACACGCTGGCAGCTCGCCGCCTGTTCACGCGCAGAACCATCGCCTGGTTTCACCGCATATACCATGCTGCCAATTTCAGTTTGCAGCGGATCAATATGCTCCTGACCAGCAATCTGCTTAATGCGCGCAAACACCTCTGTCAGCTCGCTGACATTCCCCGCCAGACGCTGATTTTCCAGCTCAGCAGTCGCTTTACTTCTGCCAACATAACCGGGATCGCGGCGTGACAGGGTAAACTCCGCCAGACCAATCGGATTTGAACGATAAGAAGAGGTTTCACCGGAAGGAATCAGTTCGTCGGTGGTGGTCACTTCGTCGAGGATCTTCGAGCACACTTTCAGGACGATATTGTCAGTCAGCGCACCCAATTCCGGCCAGTCTTTAATGTTCGGTCCGTAAATCAGCGGTTGCTGAGTTGCTCCTTTCACAAAGCCCTGATAAACACGGTTTTTATACGGCGTTACATCGAAGGCGTACTCCGGCACGTTGTCCCAGCAATCAAGTTCGCTGGCAGAGGTTAAATAGCCACCGTTTGCCGCAGTCGCAGCGATAGAACGAGCGTCCATCAACGCCACCGCTGACATCTGCCCATTAGCTGGCTTAGAGCCTTCGCGGTTCGGGAAGTTACGCGTGGTGTGGCGAATACTCAAACCGTTGTTGATTGGCGTATCGCCCGCGCCAAAGCATGGGCCGCAGAACGCGGTTCTGATGATTGCGCCTGCGCCAATCAAATCTGCTACCACACCTTTTTTGGCGAGATCCATAAACACCGGCTGTGATGACGGGTAAACTGCCAGCGAGAAGGTGTCATTGCCACAGGATTGACCACGCAGTGCATTCGCCGCCGCGATGACGTTTTCGTAGTTACCGCCAGAACAGCCCGCGATAATCCCCTGCTGCACTTTCAGGCGACCATTTTCCACTTTATCCAGCAGCGAGAGTTTGGCTTTACCGTGCGCCACGCGTTCGGACTCAATTTCAATCTCACGCAGAATGTCGGTCAGGTTCTGGTTCAGTGTGTCGATTTCATACACGTTGCTCGGGTGGAACGGCAGCGCAATCATTGGTTTGATGGCGCTTAAATCAACGCTGATGCAGCCATCGTAGTACGCCATCGGTTGAGGGTTAAGCTGGCAGTAATCCTGGCCGCGACCGTGCAGCGCCAGCCAGTTATGCACTTCTTCATCAGTTTGCCAGACGGAGCTTAAACAGGTGGTTTCCGTGGTCATCACGTCAACGCTGTTACGGAAATCGGTAGAGAGCGCGCTAACGCCCGGTCCAACGAACTCCATGACTTTGTTTTTGACGTAACCGTTTTTGAACACCGCGCCAATGATAGCCAGCGCCACATCCTGCGGCCCCACATACGGCGCTGGTTTTCCGGTCAGATGCACCGCAACAACTCCCGGATAGTCGATATCCCAGGTGTCATTAAGCAGCTGTTTTACCAACTCACCACCGCCCTCACCGACTGCCATTGTCCCTAATGCACCGTAACGGGTGTGGCTGTCTGACCCGAGGATCATTTTGCCGCCGCCTGCCATCATCTCACGCATATATTGATGGATGACCGCAATATGCGGAGGCACAAAAATACCGCCATAACGCTGAGCTGCCGATAAACCAAAAACATGGTCATCACCGTTAATGGTGCCGCCGACGGCGCAGAGTGAGTTATGGCAGTTGGTCAGCACATACGGCAGCGGGAAACGTTCCATACCGGACGCTTTAGCGGTCTGTACAATACCAACAAAGGTAATATCGTGAGAGGCTAATGAATCAAACTTAATTTTAAGTTTATCCATATTTCCGGACGTATTATGCGAAGAGAGAATAGACCAGGCAATAGTGCCTTTTTTGGCTTCTTCTTTTTTAATTTCGCCGGTGAAATGTTCTTCAGCAATTATTTCGTTATTACTGGCGAGAAACACGCCTTTTTCAGATAACTTGATCATCAAATGCTCCAGATATCTGCGCACCGTGAAGTGCGCAGAAAGATAATAAATGGATATACTCTAAATAATTTGAGTTGCAGGAAGGCGACAAGCGAGTGAATCCCCAGGAGCTTACATAAGTAAGTGACTGGGGTGAGCGAACGCAGACGCAGCACATGCAACTTGAAGTATGACGAGAATATTTACAGCATGTTCCAGCCGATCAGCATATTCCACCACCACACGCCGAGGGTGATATGCACCAGGAAGGTTAATATCGTCAGTACCGCACCGACCAACCACCAGGATTTAATATCGTTATAACCCACGCCAAAGATGACCGGACCTGCCGCGCCGCCATAGTGAGTAACCATGCCGCCATAGGAGTTGGAGAACAACAGTGCCAGCGCGGTTAACATTAACGGTGCGCCGGAGACGTTCGCCAGCATGGCAAATACCGGTAACATAGCAACGATATAGGCACTACCGGAAGCGAAGAAATAACGCACGATAATGCTGAGGAAAATAATAACGAAGAAAGCAACGTTACCGTGACCATCAAATGCCAGGTTATTTTTAAAGACTTCAGCTAACCATTCGAAGAATTTAACTTTCGATAATAAGGAGCTTAATCCGATAATACCGCCGTACCAGATTAAGGTATTCCAGCCGCCTTTATTTTTAACCACGTCTTCCCAGGTAACGATACCCAGCAGCAGCATGGTCGCCATAACAACGATTGCCACAGTGGATTCATCAACCCCCAGAGACTTACTGAAAATCCAGCCCAGTAGCGCCAGCACAAAGACACCGAGCAGCATTTTTTCGCGGATTTTCATCGGTCCCAGTTCGGCAAGGCCCGCTTTAGCGATGGTTTTGTTATCCACCTTTTTAATTTCTGGTGGATACATGGTGTAAATTACCAGCGGGGTGACCAGCAGCATAATGATGCCCGGCAATCCGGCGGCCAGCGCCCATCCACCCCAGCTAATTTGCAGGTGCAGAATGTCGTTGATCATTTTCAGCGCCAGAATGTTCCCCGCCATTGCGGTAAAGAACATATAGCTGGTGGTTTTGGTGACCATGTAAATGGACATCATCAGGTAATGTCCGACACGACGCGGACTTTTTTCCGGTTCGGACCCCAAAGCCACCGCCACGCTGTTGATGATCGGTAACACAATGCCGCCCGCACGCGCGGTGTTAGACGGTGTTGCCGGAGCCAGTACCAGATCGAGGAATACCGTAACGTAACCCAGACCCAGCGTGGTGTTACCGATTTTACCAATCAGCAGATAGGCAATACGTTTACCTAAACCGGTGGTCACAAATGCGGCGCTTAAGGTAAACGCCGAGAACACCAGCCAGGTAGTACCTGAAGAGTAACCGCTTAATACGGCGGTGGTCTTAAACGCACCGTCGGATAAGTTACCGACCACCACCATTGAGGCAGCAACGGCAATTAACAGTACGACAGGTTCCGGGAAAGGCTTGATAACCAGACCCACAATGGCCGCCAGGTAAATACCAAAAAGCACCCACGCCAGTTCGCTTAATCCTGCCGGAGCTGGCATAAAACCAATAATACATGGGATCGCTAATATCAGAATTAGCTTCCATAACGATTTCTTATTCATTTAAAATCCTGTTCTTTCTGTATGACTCATACAGAAGTCCTTTATTGATTGTCCTTATCCTGACAACGAATTTTTTCAGGGAAGATAAACTTCACCGGAAAATATTTTTCTGGTCGTCCGAATAACAGATGCGCGTAACGTCGTGGCATCCTGACCTTCATTACTTAAATGAACGTCGAGCGCACCACTGGGGTGTTCAATATTGATATTGCCGTATCCTACAGAAGGGACGATTTGTCGGGTGACGGTGCCTTCCAATGCACAACTACTGGAAATAGCAATAGCACCGGTTATCGCCAGCGCGCGATGGCAAGAATGCGGCATAAAATAACGTACATTAATTGCCCCGCCTTTCTGCGCTGGAGAAATAAGCACAGGTTTAGGGATAACCATATTACTGACATCACCTAAGCCCATTGCTTTACCCGCTTGTAGACGGATAGATTCAATGCGTGCTAATAATGCTTTGTCGGCATCCAGTTCCGCCGGTAATTCATAACCTGTTTTTCCCAGATATTCAGCCGGAATAATGACGACTGGCATCGCCATATCGATACAGGTCACCGGGACATCGTCAAAATAATCAATCTGATTATCAGTCGGGAAGACTTTTCCGGTTTTGGTTCCGGCGGCATTCAGGAAAGTGAGCGCAACCGGTGCGGCAGTACCCGGTACGCCGTCAATTCTGGCGCTACCCTCGTACTCGACAACACCATTTGGCGTTTGCACATCAGCTTCGATGAACGTACCAGTATTGACGTTGCGGATACGTACGCGGGTAACTGGTGAAGTCGCTGCAATCAAACCATTTTCAATGGCGAATGCCCCAACACCAGACAGCATATTGCCACAATTAGGCGTGGTATCGACACGTTGCTCATGGACAATAACTTGAGCAAACAGATAATCGACATCAGCACGCGGATCGCTGGAACGGCTAATAATGGCGACTTTACTGGTCAGCGGATTACCGCCGCCAATACCGTCAATTTCCAGATCGTTACCGGAACCCATAATTGCCATCAATATTTTATCGCGCTGCGTTTGATCTTCGGGTAAATGTTCCGCTAACAAGAACGCGCCCCTCGAGGTTCCACCTCGCATCATCACGCAGGGTATTTTTTTCATAATAATGCCCTCAATTTAAAAACATAACTTATTGCGATATGGTTACATTAAGGGCAAAGCATCTCTAATGACTTTAGCTCAACGATTAATAACATTTTTTCATTAATTTAAGTTGGCTAAATGCAGTTAAAATTTTTAACGGCCAGCCACCCAAAATCGTCGCTTCCATTTTCCGGAGTAATAATGAAGCATGAATTATCAAGTATGAAGGCATTTGTCATACTGGCAGAGTCCAGTTCATTTAACAATGCCGCTAAATCACTCAATATTACGCAACCTGCATTAACGCGAAGAATAAAAAAGATGGAGGAAGATTTACATATTCAACTATTTGAGCGTACAACTCGCAAGGTTACGTTAACAAAAGCAGGGAAAAGGTTGCTCCCGGAGGCGCGGGAATTAATAAAGAAATTCGATGAAACGCTTTTTAATATTCGTGATATGAATGCTTATCATCGTGGTATGGTGACGTTAGCGTGTATTCCGACCGCAGTATTTTATTTTTTACCGCTGGCAATCGGTAAATTTAATGAGCTGTATCCCAATATTAAAGTGCGGATTCTGGAACAAGGCACGAATAATTGCATGGAATCGGTGCTGTGTAACGAATCAGACTTTGGCATAAACATGAACAACGTCACAAATTCATCCATTGATTTTACCCCACTGGTCAACGAGCCATTCGTGCTGGCCTGTCGGCGTGACCATCCATTGGCCAAAAAGCAGCTTGTAGAATGGCAGGAGTTAGTGGGTTACAAAATGATTGGCGTACGTTCCTCCAGCGGCAACCGATTGTTGATAGAACAACAGCTAGCCGACAAGCCCTGGAAGCTGGACTGGTTTTACGAAGTGCGTCATCTTTCGACGTCATTAGGACTAGTGGAGGCAGGACTGGGGATTTCGGCGCTTCCTGGTCTGGCAATGCCCCATGCGCCCTATTCTTCGATTATTGGTATCCCACTGGTGGAACCCGTTATACGTCGGACATTGGGGATTATTCGCCGCAAAGATGCCGTGCTTTCTCCGGCAGCTGAACGCTTTTTTGCCTTGCTGATTAATTTGTGGACTGACGATAAAGACAATTTGTGGACCAATATCGTCGAACGCCAGAGACATGCGTTACAGGAGATAAGTTAATACACCGGCGCAGGAGAGACTGCGCCGGTTAAATCAGCGGTTAGTGTGCGTTAACCACCACCCACATTGGTCCCTGCCCGACCGCATAACGGCCTTTTTCATGCAGTAGTCCCTGCTCGCCAACAATTTCGTATACCGAGATGTGGTGAGATTTTTGCCCGGCGGCAATCAGATACTTGCCGCTGTGATCAACATTGAAGCCGCGCGGCTGGGTTTCCGTTGGCTGGAAGCCTTCTTTACTCAACACGCTGCCATCTTCCGAAACGCTGAAAACGGTAATCAGGCTGGCGGTACGGTCGCAGGCGTATAAATGGCGACCATCCGGGGTGATATGAATATCAGCCGCCCAACGGGTGTCGGAGAAGTTTTCCGGCATCATATCCAGCGTCTGGACACATTCGATATTACCGTGCGGATCTTTCAGTTCCCAGACATCCACTGAGCTGTTTAACTCATTGACGCAATACGCATATTGTTCGTTTGGATGGAATACCATATGACGCGGGCCGGCCCCTTCAACGGTGGTCACTTCCGCAGGGTCCTGCGCCACGAGATGACCATCATCGCTGACCGTAAACAGGCAAATGCGATCCTGCTTTAATGCCGGAACCCACAGCGTACGGTTGTCCGGTGAGATATTGGCGGAATGGCAACCGTCCAGCCCCTCGACCACATCGACGACGCCCACTGGCAGGCCATCTTCCAGACGCGTTACGCTCACGTTACCCGCATTGTAAGAACCTACAAAGACAAACTGCCCCTGGTGATCGGTGGAAATATGCGTCGGACTACCCGGCAGCGCAGACTCTGCGGCAAAGGTCAGTGCGCCATCGTCCGGGGCAATACGATACGCCAGGACGCGAAACTCAGGGCGAACACCAACATAGAGATAACGTTTGTCCGGGCTGACCACCATCGGCTGCACCTGCCCCGGCACATCGACAACCTGTGTCAGCGTCAGTGCGCCTTCATGATTCAGGTTCCAGACGTGAATTTGCTGGCTCTCAGGGCTGGCGATATAAACTGTTTGCTTCATGAATGCTCCTTTGCATTTAGCAACTGACTGTAACAGCTAAAATTAGTCGCTTTTGGCGGTGAATGCTGAATTAAAACGCAGAATTTTGTCCGATAGTGGTATCGGTGTACCATTCGCGCAGACGAAAATTCTTAACCTTAATCTGGAATACGCCATGACCACACGCGTGATTGCTCTCGACTTAGACGGCACCTTATTGACCCCGAAAAAGACCCTGCTTCCTTCATCGATAGAAGCCCTGGCCCGCGCTCGCGAAGCAGGCTATCAATTAATCATCGTCACAGGTCGCCATCACGTCGCTATTCATCCTTTTTATCAGGCGCTGGCGCTGGATACACCTGCTATTTGCTGTAATGGCACCTATTTGTATGATTATCATGCAAAAACCGTGCTGGAAGCGGACCCAATGCCCGTTAATAAAGCCCTGCAACTCATTGAGATGCTGAATGAACACCACATTCACGGTCTGATGTATGTCGATGATGCAATGGTCTATGAGCACCCGACCGGGCATGTCATTCGCACGTCTAACTGGGCGCAAACCCTGCCGCCGGAACAGCGTCCGACTTTCACACAAGTCGCTTCTCTGGCTGAAACGGCGCAACAAGTTAACGCCGTATGGAAGTTCGCCCTGACGCACGATGACCTGCCGCAATTGCAGCATTTTGGTAAGCATGTCGAACATGAACTGGGACTGGAGTGTGAATGGTCCTGGCACGATCAGGTTGATATTGCACGCGGCGGCAACAGCAAAGGTAAACGTTTGACGAAATGGGTTGAGGCGCAAGGTTGGTCGATGGAAAACGTCGTGGCATTCGGCGATAACTTTAATGATATCAGTATGCTGGAAGCCGCTGGTACAGGCGTGGCGATGGGCAACGCCGATGACGCGGTAAAAGCGCGCGCCAACATTGTGATTGGTGATAACACCACCGACAGCATTGCCCAGTTCATTTATAGCCACCTGATTTAATCAGGCGGTTATCGACACACTTTTAATTTGCGCGTACAGCCACAGGCCAGGTTTGATCACCAGTTCATCCCTGGCCCACGGGCTGATACGCGCCCACAGCGTTTTACCTCCGACTTCCAGTTCCACTTCCACCTGGCCGTTGTCGTCATAACTATTAACAACTTTTGCCCGCAATACGTTACGAATGCTGGTTTGCTGCGGCGGTTGTAAAACCAGAGAAACATCGGAAGCCTGAATGCGGATACGTAGCGCAGCTTGCAGCGGTTCGTCCAGCTTATTGACCCACAAATGCTGATCGCCCAGCGCCAGCGCAGTCATCGCGTAATGCGGATGATGCTCAAGTACCGTCACTTTCAGAATGCTACTTTGTTGCTCTTTCGGCAGCCACGGATTCATCACGCTACTACCCCAGACTTCTTCCAGTGCGCCAAAGGCTTTCACCTGACCGTTTTCCAGTACCATCACTCTGTCTGCCAGATGGAGGATCTCATCCAGCGAATGGCTGACATACAACATCGGGATGTTGATTTCCCGCGTCAGACGTTGCAGATAAGGCAACAGTTCGCGTTTACGCGGAATATCCAGTGACGCCAGCGGTTCATCCAGCAACAGCAATTCTGGTGCCGTCAGCAAAGCCCGCCCAATCGCTACGCGCTGTTTTTCGCCTCCGGACAGGCTGCCTGGTAAACGGTCAAGCAACGGTTCAATGCCTAAAAGCGCCACCAGCTTATCGAACTGATCGACCATGCTTTTCGCCATGCCGTAGCGCAGATTGCCACGCACTTTGTAATGCGGAAACAGCCGCGCATCCTGAAAAACATAGCCAACGCGACGCTTTTCTGGCGTCAGGCAGATACCTTTTTCGGCATCATTTAGTACCCGACCATTGAGGACAATCCTCCCTTTTTGCGGGCGCGTCAGTCCACTGATGGCGTTAATCAGCGAAGTTTTTCCGGCACCGGAGACGCCAAAGATAGCAGTGATGCCATTGGCGGGCAGCGTTTCATTAATGGTCAGGCAATGGTTGCCCAAGGTCTGGGAAAAATTCAGTTCCAGCATGATTAGCGCCCCGCCCGTTCACGGCTGATTCTGGCCAGCCATTCTGAAATCAACAGGGAGATCATCGCCAGCGCAATAGAAATAATGCACAGTCTCGCCGCGCCACTTTCCCCGCCGGGGGTCTGGATCAGGGTATACATGGCAGAAGGAATGGTTCGCGTTTCACCAGGAATGTTCGACACAAAGGTGATGGTTGCACCAAACTCACCGAGAGAACGAGCAAAAGCCAGTACCGTACCAACAATAATTCCCGGTAAGGTCAGCGGTAACGTGATAGTAAAGAAAACGCGCCAGCGCCCGGCCCCCAGTGTTCTTGCGGCCTGTTCGAGTTTGACATCAACCCCTTCCAGCGCCAGACGAATTGCCCGCACCATCAGCGGAAACGACATGACGGCGGCAGCGAGAACCGCGCCGCGCCAGCTAAAGGCGAAGGTAATACCAAACCAGTCATACAGACGTTCACCGATAAATCCGCGCCGTCCCATCGAAACTAATAATAAGTAACCGACGACCACGGGCGGTAACACCAGCGGTAGATGCAGTACGCTGTCGAGCAGAGCTTTGCCCGGAAACGTGCAACGCACCAGTAACCAGGCAAAAAAGATCCCAAACGGCAGGCTAAACAGCACAGCCAGGGAAGAAACTTTCAGGCTTAATAAAACTGCCTGCCATTCTGGATCGGTCAGTATCATTACTTGGTTGTAAATCCGTAACGTTTAAAGATTTCCGCTGCCTGCGGTCCCTTCAGATAATCATAAAATGCTTTCACTGTCGCATTGTTATGCCCTTCCACAACAGCAACCGGATATTCCACTTTTTTATGTGAATCTTCCGGGAAGGTGGCAACCACTTTTACCCCTTTGCTGACAACTGCGTCAGAACCGTAAACAATGCCCAACGGCGCTTCATTGCGTTCGACCAACGCCAGCGCGCCACGAACATCTTCCGCCGGAGCCAGTTTCGGGGAGAGCGTATCCCATGCGCCCAGTTTTTGCAGTGCTTCTTTTGCATAAATGCCAGCAGGGACATGTTCCGGATCGCCAACCGCCAGGCGACCGCCATTCAGCAGCGAAGTCCAGTTGGTTTTGCTGTCGATGATGAAATCTTTCTGCTCGCTGGCTTTCGGTGCTACAACGACCAGGCTATTGCCGAGCAGTGTCTGGCGCGAAGCCGTATCGATCGCTTTTTTATCAACCGCATAATCCATCCATTTCTGATCGGCAGAGATAAACAGATCCGCAGGCGCTCCCGCTTCAATCTGACGGGCCAGAGTAGATGACGAAGCGAAAGAAGAAACCACATCCACGCCTTTTTCTTTTTTATACTGCGTAGCAATGTCCTGCATTGCGTTAGTCAGTGATGCGGCGGCGAACACCGTGATTTTCCCTTCATCTGCCAGTGTATTGCCAGCAACAGCGAAAGAGAGTGCCGCCCCGGCAAACAAGTTCAACCATTTACGAGCCATTGGTAACCCCTTAATGTAACGTTATGTAGGCGACAATATAACGGCTAACTCGGAATTTTCCCAGCAGTTATTGCTAACCTTTGTGAGGTAGATAAGAAAAAATATCGGCAGGAAAAGCAGGAAGTTGAGAAAAAGAAAATGCCCGACTAAGCGGGCATTCAGGGAATCAATGATTTTGTCCGGGCTGGTCTTTTTTACCAACACCAGAAAAGATGTTGAATACTTCACCAAGACCGTAAATCAGACCCAGGATGATGGCCATCACGACAGGTACCATAATTACGGCGAATACCAGACTTTTTAATAACTCTAACATGGTCAACTCCAGATATAGTCATGAGACTATTCTAACCGCTAAGCACAGAAAAGCACTCCCCTTTTGTGCGGTCAGCTTTGCGTGGCGTTCGTTTTCCGTCACAATAAGACTTTTGCCAGGACATTGTTATGCAGGCCGAAATCCTTCTCACCCTTAAGCTCCAACAAAAATTATTCGCCGACCCGCGCCGCATTTCGCTACTAAAACACATTGCGCTTTCCGGTTCCATTAGCCAGGGAGCGAAAGATGCCGGTATCAGCTATAAAAGCGCCTGGGATGCCATTAACGAGATGAATCAGTTAAGTGAGCATATTCTGGTCGAGCGCGCAACAGGCGGTAAAGGTGGCGGCGGCGCAGTACTGACCCGCTATGGTCAGCGACTGATTCAGCTCTATGACTTACTGGCGCAAATCCAGCAAAAAGCCTTTGATGTGTTAAGTGACGATGACGCCCTGCCGCTGAACAGCCTGCTGGCCGCGATCTCACGTTTTTCACTGCAAACCAGCGCCCGTAACCAGTGGTTCGGCACCATCACCGCCCGCGATCATGATGACGTTCAACAGCATGTTGATGTCTTACTGGCTGACGGAAAAACACGCCTGAAAGTCGCAATTACCGCACAAAGCGGCGCACGTCTGGGGCTGGATGAAGGCAAAGAAGTGTTGATATTGCTAAAAGCGCCGTGGGTAGGCATTACTCAGGACGAAGCGGTCGCACAAAACGCCGACAACCAATTACCGGGTATTATTAGTCATATTGAGCGCGGCGCAGAGCAGTGCGAAGTATTAATGGCGCTACCCGACGGGCAAACACTGTGCGCCACAGTGCCGGTTAATGAAGCGACTTCTCTTCAGCAAGGACAGAATGTCACGGCCTACTTTAATGCCGACAGCGTGATTATCGCCACGCTATGCTAAGCGTGTTGACAATTTGTTATGAAACACGTATCCCTATCAGTAATCGCTGCACAAAATGGGATATAAAATGTCATCGTTGCAAATTTTGCAAGGCACGTTTCGTCTTAGCGACACAAAAACGCTGCAATTGCCTCAGCTAACGTTAAACGCGGGTGATAGTTGGGCGTTTGTCGGTTCGAATGGAAGTGGAAAGTCGGCGCTGGCCCGTGCGCTGGCGGGGGAACTTCCGCTTTTGAAAGGTGAACGGCAAAGCCAGTTTTCCCACATCACTCGTCTCTCCTTCGAGCAATTGCAAAAGCTCGTCAGCGACGAATGGCAGCGGAATAACACCGATATGCTCGGCCCTGGCGAAGATGACACCGGACGCACTACGGCTGAGATCATTCAGGATGAAGTTAAGGATGCACCGCGTTGCATGCAACTGGCGCAGCAGTTCGGTATTACCGCCCTCCTCGACCGACGCTTTAAATACCTTTCCACTGGCGAGACGCGAAAAACCCTGCTGTGTCAGGCGCTGATGTCGGAGCCTGACTTGTTGATTCTTGATGAGCCGTTCGATGGCCTGGATGTTGCCTCACGTCAGCAGCTGGCTGAGCGACTCGCCTCGTTACATCAGTCCGGTATTACTCTGGTACTGGTGCTCAATCGCTTCGATGAGATCCCGGAATTTGTCCAGTTTGCTGGCGTGCTGGCGGATTGTACGTTAGCGGAAACGGGCGCTAAAGAGGAACTGCTCCAGCAAGCACTCGTCGCGCAACTGGCGCATAGCGAACAGCTTGAAGGTGTGCAACTGCCGGAGCCGGATGAACCTTCAGCACGTCACGCCTTACCCACCAACGAACCGCGCATTGTGCTGAATAATGGCGTGGTTTCTTATAACGATCGCCCCATTCTTAATAACCTTAGCTGGCAGGTGAATCCTGGCGAGCACTGGCAAATTGTCGGGCCAAATGGTGCGGGAAAATCGACGTTATTAAGCCTGATTACTGGCGATCATCCGCAAGGTTACAGCAACGATTTGACGCTTTTCGGCCGACGTCGCGGCAGCGGCGAAACCATCTGGGATATCAAAAAGCATATCGGTTACGTCAGCAGTAGTTTGCATCTGGATTACCGGGTCAGCACTACCGTGCGTAATGTGATTCTTTCTGGCTATTTTGATTCGATTGGCATTTATCAGGCCGTTTCGGATCGCCAGCAAAAACTGGTGCAGCAGTGGCTGGATATTCTCGGCATTGATAAACGTACGGCTGACGCTCCGTTCCATAGTCTTTCCTGGGGACAGCAGCGTCTGGCGCTGATCGTCCGCGCACTGGTGAAACATCCGACGTTGCTTATTCTCGATGAACCACTACAGGGGCTTGATCCGCTCAATCGCCAGCTTATCCGCCGTTTTGTTGATGTGCTGATTAGCGAAGGTGAAACGCAATTGTTGTTTGTTTCGCACCACGCTGAAGATGCGCCTGCCTGTATTACCCATCGCCTTGAGTTCGTGCCGGACGGTGGACTCTATCGCTATGTGCTGACAAAAATATATTGAGTCGGTAGTGCTGACCTTGCCGGAGGCGGCCTAAGCGCCCTCTCCGGCCAACGGTTCGACGCATGCAGGCATGAAACCGCTTCTTTTTTCAGATAAAAAGCGCAATCATTCATAAACCCTCTGTTTTATAATCACTTAATCGCGCATAAAAAACGGCTAAATTCTTGTGTAAACGATTCCACTAATTTATTCCATGTCACACTTTTCGCATCTTTGTTATGCTATGGTTATTTCATACCATAAGCCTAATGGAGCGAATTATGAGAGTTCTGGTTACCGGTGGTAGCGGTTACATTGGAAGTCATACCTGTGTGCAATTACTGCAAAACGGTCATGATGTCATCATTCTTGATAACCTCTGTAACAGTAAGCGCAGCGTACTGCCTGTTATCGAGCGTTTAGGCGGCAAACATCCAACGTTTGTTGAAGGCGATATTCGTAACGAAGCGTTGATGACCGAGATACTGCACGATCACGCTATCGACACCGTGATCCACTTCGCCGGGCTGAAAGCCGTCGGCGAATCGGTACAAAAACCGCTGGAATATTACGACAACAATGTCAACGGCACTCTGCGCCTGATTAGCGCCATGCGCGCCGCTAACGTCAAAAACTTTATTTTTAGCTCCTCCGCCACCGTTTATGGCGATCAGCCCAAAATTCCATACGTTGAAAGCTTCCCGACCGGCACACCACAAAGCCCTTACGGCAAAAGCAAGCTGATGGTGGAACAGATCCTCACCGATCTGCAAAAAGCCCAGCCGGACTGGAGCATTGCCCTGCTGCGCTACTTCAACCCGGTTGGCGCGCATCCGTCGGGCGATATGGGCGAAGATCCGCAAGGCATTCCGAATAACCTGATGCCATACATCGCCCAGGTTGCTGTAGGCCGTCGCGACTCGCTGGCGATTTTTGGTAACGATTATCCGACCGAAGATGGTACTGGCGTACGCGATTACATCCACGTAATGGATCTGGCGGACGGTCACGTCGTGGCGATGGAAAAACTGGCGAACAAGCCAGGCGTACACATCTACAACCTCGGCGCTGGCGTAGGCAACAGCGTGCTGGACGTGGTTAATGCCTTCAGCAAAGCCTGCGGCAAACCGGTTAATTATCATTTTGCACCGCGTCGCGAGGGCGACCTTCCGGCCTACTGGGCGGACGCCAGCAAAGCCGACCGTGAACTGAACTGGCGCGTAACGCGCACACTCGATGAAATGGCGCAGGACACCTGGCACTGGCAGTCACGCCATCCACAGGGATATCCCGATTAAGGAACGACCATGACGCAATTTAATCCCGTTGATCATCCACATCGCCGCTACAACCCGCTCACCGGGCAATGGATTCTGGTTTCACCGCACCGCGCTAAGCGCCCCTGGCAGGGGGCGCAGGAAACGCCAGCCAAACAGGTGTTACCTGCGCACGATCCAGATTGCTTCCTCTGCGCAGGTAATGTGCGGGTGACAGGCGATAAAAACCCCGATTACACCAGGACTTACGTTTTCACTAATGACTTTGCGGCCTTGATGTCTGACACGCCAGATGCGCCAGAAAGCAACGATCCTTTGATGCGTTGCCAGAGCGCGCGCGGTACCAGCCGGGTGATCTGCTTTTCACCGGATCACAGTAAAACGTTGCCAGAACTGAGCGTTGCGGCATTGACGGAAATCGTCAAAACCTGGCAGGAGCAAACCGCAGAGCTGGGAAAAACGTACCCGTGGGTGCAGGTCTTTGAAAACAAAGGTGCGGCGATGGGCTGCTCTAACCCGCATCCGCACGGACAGATTTGGGCAAATAGCTTCCTGCCTAACGAAGCTGAGCGCGAAGACCGCCTGCAAAAAGAATATTTTGCCGAACAGAAATCACCAATGCTGGTGGATTATGTTCAGCGCGAGCTGGCAGACGGTAGCCGTACCGTTGTCGAAACCGAACACTGGTTAGCCGTTGTGCCTTACTGGGCTGCCTGGCCGTTCGAAACGCTACTGCTGCCCAAAGCCCACGTTTTGCGGATCACCGATTTGACCGACGCCCAGCGCAGCGATTTGGCGCTGGCGTTGAAAAAGCTGACCAGTCGTTATGACAACCTCTTCCAGTGTTCCTTCCCCTACTCTATGGGCTGGCACGGCGCACCATTTAATGGCGAAGAGAATCAACACTGGCAGCTGCACGCGCACTTTTATCCGCCTCTGTTGCGCTCCGCCACCGTACGTAAATTTATGGTTGGTTATGAAATGCTGGCAGAGACCCAGCGAGACCTGACCGCAGAACAGGCAGCAGAGCGTTTGCGCGCAGTCAGCGATATCCATTTTCGCGAATCCGGAGTGTAAGAAATGAGTCTGAAAGAAAAAACACAATCTCTGTTTGCCAACGCATTTGGCTACCCTGCCACTCACACCATTCAGGCGCCTGGCCGCGTGAATTTGATTGGTGAACACACCGACTACAACGACGGTTTCGTTCTGCCCTGCGCGATTGATTATCAAACCGTGATCAGTTGTGCACCACGCGATGACCGTAAAGTTCGCGTGATGGCAGCCGATTATGAAAATCAGCTCGACGAGTTTTCCCTCGATGCGCCCATTGTCGCACATGAAAACTATCAATGGGCTAACTACGTTCGTGGCGTGGTGAAACATCTGCAACTGCGTAACAACAGCTTCGGCGGCGTGGACATGGTGATCAGCGGCAATGTGCCGCAGGGTGCCGGGTTAAGTTCTTCCGCTTCACTGGAAGTCGCGGTCGGAACCGTATTGCAGCAGCTTTATCATCTGCCGCTGGACGGCGCACAAATCGCGCTTAACGGTCAGGAAGCAGAAAACCAGTTTGTTGGCTGTAACTGCGGGATCATGGATCAGCTAATTTCCGCACTCGGCAAGAAAGATCATGCCTTGCTGATTGACTGCCGCTCACTGGGGACTAAAGCAGTTTCCATGCCGAAAGGTGTGGCTGTCGTCATCATCAACAGTAACTTCAAACGTACCCTGGTTGGCAGCGAATACAACACCCGTCGTGAACAGTGCGAAACCGGTGCGCGTTTCTTCCAGCAGCCAGCTCTGCGCGATGTCACCATTGAAGAGTTCAACGCTGTTGCACATGAGCTGGACCCAATCGTGGCGAAACGCGTGCGGCATATCCTGACTGAAAACGCCCGCACCGTTGAAGCTGCCAGCGCGCTGGAGCAGGGCGACCTGAAACGTATGGGCGAGTTGATGGCGGAGTCTCATGCCTCTATGCGCGATGATTTCGAAATCACCGTGCCGCAAATTGACACTCTGGTAGAAATCGTCAAAGCTGTGATTGGCGACAAAGGTGGCGTACGCATGACCGGCGGCGGATTTGGCGGCTGTATCGTCGCGTTGATCCCGGAAGAGCTGGTGCCTGCCGTACAGCAAGCTGTCGCTGAACAATATGAAGCAAAAACAGGTATTAAAGAGACTTTTTACGTTTGTAAACCATCACAAGGAGCAGGACAGTGCTGAACGAAACTCCCGCACTGGCACCCGATGGTCAGCCGTACCGACTGTTAACTTTGCGTAACAACGCAGGGATGGTAGTCACGCTGATGGACTGGGGTGCGACTTTACTTTCCGCCCGTATTCCGCTTTCCGATGGCAGCGTCCGCGAGGCGCTGCTCGGCTGTGCCAGCCCGGAATGCTATCAGGATCAGGCTGCGTTTCTGGGGGCCTCTATTGGTCGTTATGCCAACCGCATCGCCAATAGTCGTTATACCTTTGACGGTGAAACCGTGACGCTTTCGCCAAGTCAGGGCGTTAACCAGCTGCACGGCGGCCCGGAAGGGTTCGACAAACGTCGCTGGCAGATTGTGAACCAGAACGATCGTCAGGTGCTGTTTGCCCTGAGTTCAGATGATGGCGATCAGGGCTTCCCGGGTAATCTCGGCGCGACGGTGCAATATCGTCTGACCGACGATAACCGTATCTCCATTACTTATCGCGCCACAGTTGATAAACCTTGCCCGGTGAATATGACTAATCACGTCTATTTCAATCTTGACGGCGAGCAGTCTGACGTGCGCAATCACAAGTTGCAGATTCTGGCGGACGAATATCTGCCGGTTGATGAAGGCGGCATTCCGCACGACGGCTTGAAATCTGTCGCCGGAACGTCTTTTGATTTCCGCAGCGCCAAAATCATCGCCAGTGAGTTTCTTGCCGACGACGATCAGCGCAAAGTGAAAGGTTACGATCACGCATTCTTGTTACAGGCCAAAGGCGATGGCAAGAAAGTGGCGGCGCATGTCTGGTCAGCAGATGAAAAATTGCAGCTGAAGGTCTACACCACCGCTCCGGCTCTGCAATTCTACTCCGGCAACTTCCTCGGCGGCACACCGTCGCGGGGAACCGAACCTTACGCCGACTGGCAAGGACTGGCTCTGGAAAGCGAGTTTCTGCCGGACAGCCCAAACCACCCTGAATGGCCGCAACCGGACTGCTTCCTGCGTCCTGGCGAAGAGTATTCCAGCCTGACGGAATATCAGTTTATTGCTGAGTAGCACCTGAAGCCCTCGTAATGAGGGCTTTATCCTTATATTGCTCAAATCACCAGCAAACACCGACATATTTGCAACTCAATATTCACAACAACCTTACACTGCGACACTATTTTCGCTATGGTTATGCGTAAGCATTGCTGTTGCTTCGTCACGGCAATATAATGAGAATTATTATCATTAAAAAATGATTTGAGGAGTAAGTATATGGCTGTAACTAAGCTGGTTCTGGTTCGTCATGGCGAAAGTCAGTGGAACAAAGAAAACCGTTTCACCGGTTGGTACGACGTGGATCTGTCTGAGAAAGGCGTAAGCGAAGCAAAAGCAGCAGGTAAGCTGCTGAAAGAGGAAGGTTACAGCTTTGACTTTGCTTACACCTCTGTGCTGAAACGCGCTATCCATACCCTGTGGAATGTGCTGGACGAACTGGATCAGGCATGGCTGCCCGTTGAGAAATCCTGGAAACTGAACGAACGTCACTACGGTGCGTTGCAGGGTCTGAACAAAGCGGAAACTGCTGAAAAGTATGGCGACGAGCAGGTGAAACAGTGGCGTCGTGGTTTTGCAGTGACTCCGCCGGAACTGACTAAAGATGATGAGCGTTATCCGGGTCACGATCCGCGTTACGCGAAACTGAGCGAAAAAGAACTGCCGCTGACGGAAAGCCTGGCGCTGACCATTGACCGCGTGATCCCTTACTGGAATGAAACTATTCTGCCGCGTATGAAGAGCGGTGAGCGCGTGATCATCGCTGCACACGGTAACTCTTTACGTGCGCTGGTGAAATATCTTGATAACATGAGCGAAGAAGAGATTCTTGAGCTTAATATCCCGACTGGCGTGCCGCTGGTGTATGAGTTCGACGAGAATTTCAAACCGCTGAAACGCTATTATCTGGGTAATGCTGACGAGATCGCAGCGAAAGCAGCGGCGGTTGCAAACCAGGGTAAAGCGAAGTAAACGTCATTCGTTTAAAATGAGAAAGCCGACTGCAAGTGAGTCGGCATTTTTGTTGCTAACAATGGAGCACATTGCCTGATGCGACGCTGCGCGACTTATCAGGCCTGTGGTGATTCATCGGATACGCCACTCTGACGGCGCATCCGACAATTAAACCTTACCCGCGACGCGCTTTTACTGCATTCGCCAGTTGACGTAACAGAGCATCGGTATCTTCCCAGCCGATGCAGGCATCGGTGATGCTCTTACCGTAGGCCAGCGGCTCCCCGCTCTCGAGGCTCTGATTGCCTTCCACCAGATGGCTTTCCACCATCACGCCAATAATGGCCTTTTCGCCACCGGCAATCTGCTGGCAAACGTCAGCACAAACATCCATCTGCTTTTTGAATTGTTTGGACGAGTTAGCATGGCTGAAATCGATCATCACCTGTGCTGGCAGGCCTGCTTTGTTCAGCCCTTCTTTCACTTCAGCAACGTGCTTCGCGCTGTAGTTAGGCTCTTTACCGCCGCGCAGAATGATATGGCAATCGCCGTTACCGCTGGTATTCACAATCGCCGAATGCCCCCATTTCGTTACGGACAGGAAGCAGTGCGGCGCACCGGCGGCATTAATGGCATCGATAGCCACTTTAATCGTACCGTCGGTGCCATTTTTGAAGCCGACCGGACAAGAAAGCCCTGATGCCAGTTCGCGGTGCACCTGCGATTCGGTGGTACGTGCGCCAATTGCGCCCCAGCTCATCAGGTCAGCGAGATATTGTGGGGTGATCATATCGAGAAACTCACCTGCCGCTGGCAGACCGCTGTCGTTAATATCAAGCAGCAATTTACGGGCTATACGCAGACCGTCGTTGATCTGGAAGCTATTATCCATATGCGGATCGTTAATCAGCCCTTTCCAGCCCACCGTGGTACGCGGCTTTTCAAAATAGACGCGCATTACGATTTCCAGCTCATCTTTCAGCTCTTCACGCAGCGCCAGCAAGCGAGTGGCATACTCTTTTGCCGCGACAGGATCATGAATTGAGCATGGGCCAATCACAACCAACAGGCGATCATCATTACCTTTCAGGATCTTATGGATCGCTTTTCGGGCATGGGCAACCGTATTCGCGGCATTTTCAGTAGCGGGGAATTTTTCCAGCAATGCGACAGGAGGAAGTAACTCTTTGATTTCTTTGATGCGTAAATCGTCGTTCTGATAATTCATGTCTGTTCCAGTGTTGCCATACTTATCTTAGTGAATGCAATACTTCCAATCTATATCTTCCGTCAGAATGTGTAAACGGGGTTTTACACTATGAACGGATTAATCCTGGAATTAGCAAGAAAAACGCCAGATTGTCGCGAAAAACGAGATCTCTCCTACAATTTCTAACTGTAACTCCTTTGTTTGTTAATTATTTCAAGATTCTCTGCTGCGTTTCATAACCTGGCTGAAATCTTAAACCAATGCCTTATATTCACCTGCAAATGCACTGTTGGAAGAGGTTATCCGACATAACGACCATAACAGGAGCATCCTATGAAAATGACAAAACTGGCCACATTATTTCTGACTGCCACTCTAAGCCTTGCCAGCGGTGCCGCACTGGCTGCCGATAGCGGAGCGCAAACTAATAACGGCCAGGCAAACGCCGCAGCTGATGCGGGCCAGGTAGCCCCTGACGCCCGTGAAAATGTCGCGCCAAATAACGTCGACAATAACGGGGTAAATACCGGTTCTGGTGGCACAATGCTGCATTCGGATGGTTCTTCAATGAACAATGACGGAATGACCAAAGATGAAGAGCACAAGAACACCATGTGCAAAGATGGTCGCTGTCCGGATATCAATAAAAAGGTACAAACCGGTGATGGCATCAATAATGATGTCGATACCAAAACCGACGGTACCACGCAGTAACCCTGCAAAATAGCCAATAATGGGAGAGCGGAGTCTCTCCCTTTTAATTTTTCACTTCTAAAAGCAGTATGATGTCATAAAGTTAAGTGAGAATAATTAAGGGATGACTCGTCATGGCGCACTCACACTCACACACGTCCTCACACCTGCCAGAAGATAATAATGCTCGTCGCTTGTTGTATGCTTTCGGCGTGACTGCCGGGTTTATGCTGGTAGAAGTCGTTGGTGGTTTTCTTTCTGGTTCTCTGGCATTGCTGGCCGATGCGGGTCATATGTTGACCGATACTGCCGCCCTGCTTTTCGCCCTACTCGCCGTGCAATTTTCACGTCGTCCTCCCACCATTCGCCACACTTTCGGTTGGCTAAGACTGACCACGCTCGCGGCGTTTGTGAATGCCATAGCCCTCGTGGTAATTACCATTTTGATTGTCTGGGAGGCGATAGAACGCTTCCGCACGCCGCGTCCGGTCGAGGGCGGCATGATGATGGCAATTGCCGTGGCTGGGTTGCTGGCAAATATACTTTCTTTCTGGTTACTTCATCACGGCAGCGAAGAGAAAAACCTCAACGTACGAGCAGCGGCACTGCATGTGCTCGGGGACCTGCTGGGTTCGGTTGGGGCTATTATTGCCGCGTTGATTATTATCTGGACTGGCTGGACACCTGCTGACCCCATTCTCTCGATACTGGTGTCGCTTCTGGTTCTGCGTAGCGCGTGGCGACTGTTGAAAGATAGCGTGAATGAATTACTTGAAGGTGCACCGGTATCGCTGGATATCGCTGAACTGAAGCGTCGTATGTGCCGGGAAATCCCGGAAGTCCGCAATGTGCACCATGTACATGTATGGATGGTAGGCGAGAAGCCGGTGATGACGTTGCATGTGCAGGTGATCCCGCCACACGATCACGATGCCTTGTTGGATCAGATCCAACACTACCTGATGGATCACTATCAGATTGAGCACGCCACCATTCAGATGGAATATCAACCTTGTCATGGGCCAGACTGCCACCTGAATGAAGGGGTGTCTGGCCATTCACATCATCACCATTAATGGGACAGCGCGCGTGAGCCTCTTTCACGTGCGCTGTTGATCCACATCCGGCTGCCGTTGAGCGCAATAAAGGTCAGGATGATGTACTCCAGAGACATGGCGTAAACGCCCTGAAGTGCAAAAATAACGACGCTAATCACGTTAATAATCACCCACAACAGCCAGTTTTCCACATACTTACGCGTCATCAGAATCATTGCCACGATAGATAACACCATCATGCATGAATCCCAGAACGGGAAAGCGTCCGGTTGCAGTTCAGGCATCACAACCTGTAATCCTAATGCTTGCATGATCATGACTGCCACGCGGGTCAAAAATGCAAACACCGGATTGATAAATACCGTCATCAGACCAATCGAAACAACGCAAACCGCCAACCAGCTGAGTGCCTTCGGCAATGGCAACCAGCGAATTTTCAACTCCGCCTCGTTCTGACTGGTTTGTCGCGACCACGCATACCAACCGTAAATATTCGCGGCAAAGAAAAACACCTGTAATAGCAGGCTGGCATACAGCTGAATCTGAAAGAAAATAATGCCAAACAAGGTGACGTTGATCAGGCCAAAGAAGTAGTTGCTGATCTTCTCCAGACTGGCAAGGCCAATACACAGCAACCCGGCGATCGTGCCTACCGCTTCGATCCATGAGAGATCATAACCGCCTGCCCCTATTGGTATATGTACCAGGATATTCTGCACACTAAAAAAATCCATCTTTCCCCCAAAGCGTAACGTTACGCCTTATTATTCGTTATCCACGTAGTGTAGCCGCAAAATCCAGCATACGATTGAGCGGCACCAGCGCCCTCTCTCGCAGCCTTTCATCAACATGAACCTCGTGATTGCTTCCTTCCTGTTCTAATGCCTCTGCGATGGACTGAAGGCCATTCATGGCCATCCACGGACAATGCGCGCAGCTGCGGCAGGTTGCACCCTCACCTGCGGTTGGTGCTTCCAGTAACTCTTTATCTGGCACTGCCTGCTGCATTTTGTAGAAAATGCCCCGATCGGTTGCCACGATAAGCCGCTGATGTGGCAATGTTTTCGCAGCAGCGATCAGTTGACTGGTGGAACCGACCGCATCCGCCATATCGACAATAGCTTGTGGTGATTCTGGATGCACCAGTATGGCAGCATCCGGGTATTCTTCTTGCAAGCGGGTTAACGCCTGAGTCTTAAATTCATCATGCACAATACAGGCACCCTGCCAGCATAGAATGTCTCCACCCGTCTGTTTTTGCACGTAACGCCCCAGATGTTTGTCGGGTGCCCAGATGATTTTTTCACCCAAACTATCAAGATGATCAATAAGTTCGACGGCAATGCTTGAAGTTACCACCCAATCTGCGCGCGCTTTTACCGCAGCAGAAGTGTTGGCGTAGACGACGACAGTACGATCGGGATGGGCATCGCAAAATGCGTTAAATTCTTCAACAGGGCAGCCGAGATCCAGTGAACATTCAGCCTGAAGTGTCGGCATCAGAATTGTTTTTTCCGGACTGAGAATTTTGGCGGTTTCTCCCATAAATCTCACCCCAGCGACTAACAAAGTAGAAGCGGGATGCTTTGCACCGAAGCGCGCCATTTCCAGAGAATCAGAAATACAGCCACCGGTTTCTTCTGCCAGTTGTTGAATTTCGGGATCGGTATAGTAGTGGGCAACCATCACCGCATTACGTTCTTTTAGCAGACGTTTTATCTTCTCGCGGTAATACGCTTTTTCATCAATGCTTAACGGCGTCGGCTTCGGGGGGAAAGGATAAATCGCCGTGTCTGGATCAAACATTACGCTCATCTTACCATCTCGTTTTACAGGCTTAACGTTAAAACCGACATTAGCGTAATATTCGCTGTTATCGGTGTAATTTGTTTTATATGCTAAACAAGATAGTCGAATGGTGGGGAAAAGTCACTCGAATTACGCCTAATTCCACCGACGTAGAGTTGCTTGCACAGTAAGCTCTGACGATGTCATCAGGTTTACAAAGTGAAATTGAGGATGCCTGAATAGCAAAAAAGCGCCTTTAGGGCGCTTTTTTACATTGGTGGGTCGTGCAGGATGACTCGCTTCGCTCGCCCTTCGGGCCGTCGCCGCGAGCGGCTCCGTTGTTTCGCTGCGCTCAACTCAAACCTGCTGCAGGTTCGAATCTTTGAGTATCGCAGATAGCAAAAAAGCGCCTTTAGGGCGCTTTTTTACATTGGTGGGTCGTGCAGGATTCGAACCTGCGACCAATTGATTAAAAGTCAACTGCTCTACCAACTGAGCTAACGACCCCTTGCGGGATTATGCTGCTTTAATCATTCAGGATGGTGGGTCGTGCAGGATTCGAACCTGCGACCAATTGATTAAAAGTCAACTGCTCTACCAACTGAGCTAACGACCCATACGGGTGTTACCTGAAAGATTTCTACTCGGGGCCAATCTTTAAGATTGGTGTGTCGTGCAGGATGACTCGCTTCGCTTGCCCTACGGGCCGTTGCTGGCGCAACGTTATCCTTCACGCTTAACATCTGAGTTTGATGTTAAAATTGGTGGGTCGTGCAGGATTCGAACCTGCGACCAATTGATTAAAAGTCAACTGCTCTACCAACTGAGCTAACGACCCGAAGTGGTGGGTGATGACGGGATCGAACCGCCGACCCCCTCCTTGTAAGGGAGGTGCTCTCCCAGCTGAGCTAATCACCCGATACTGCGCTGGATACTACAAACTACTTCCACCGAACCCACCGTAATTAGTGGTGGGTCGTGCAGGATTCGAACCTGCGACCAATTGATTAAAAGTCAACTGCTCTACCAACTGAGCTAACGACCCCTTGCGGGATTATGCTGCTTTAATCATTCAGGATGGTGGGTCGTGCAGGATTCGAACCTGCGACCAATTGATTAAAAGTCAACTGCTCTACCAACTGAGCTAACGACCCGAAGTGGTGGGTGATGACGGGATCGAACCGCCGACCCCCTCCTTGTAAGGGAGGTGCTCTCCCAGCTGAGCTAATCACCCAATACTACGCTGGATACTACAACTAACTATGTTAGTGGTGGGTCGTGCAGGATGACTCGACTTCGTCTCGCCCTTCGGGCCGTTGCTGATGCAACGTTATCCTTCACGTTTTACTACCGCTTCCACCTTAGCGATTGGTGGGTCGTGCAGGATTCGAACCTGCGACCAATTGATTAAAAGTCAACTGCTCTACCAACTGAGCTAACGACCCACTTTTTCGTTGCTTTCGGTTTGTTTGATATCCCGTGGCAACGGCGGCATATATTACTGATTTCAGACTTGAGCGCAACAAAAATTTCGATGCAGATCACTCAACTGCTTATGATTCGCACGACACGACCAGAAATAATGCGACTTCTGGTCGTGTGTTATGCATTACATCGCGTTCAGACGTTTTTGTGCCTGTTTAGCGCCATCAGTACCAGGGTATTTACTGATAACCTGCTGGTATACGGCTTTCGCTTTTGCGGTGTCACCTTTGTCCTGCATGATGACGCCGACTTTAAACATCGCATCAGCAGCCTTTGGTGACTTCGGATAGTTTTTCACTACCGAAGCAAAATAGTACGCCGCATCATCTTTTTTACCCTTGTTGTAGTTTAACTGACCCAGCCAATAATTGGCGTTTGGCAGGTAAGTTGAATCAGGGTAATTTTTGATGAAATTCTGAAATGCCACCATTGCGTCATCCTGGCGGGATTTATCCTGCACCAGCGCAATAGCTGCATTGTAATCCGTGTTTGCATCGCCGCTTTTCACCGGCGCGCCAGCATTCGCAGTACCAGCATCAGCTGTCGGCGTCGTTGATGCCGCCGCACCGCTTTGATCGCTGCTGGTTGATTGCGCCGCTGCACCACCGCTGCTGAGGCTGTCGATCTGCAACAGGATCTGCTTTTGCCGCTCCACGACCTGATTCAGTTGATACTGATTTTCCTGAATCTGACCACGCAGGGAATCAATATCGGATTGATTATCAGAAAGTTGTTGCTGGAGTTGGGTTAAAAGCTGGCTGTGAGCATTAGAAATACGCTCAAGTTGAGTGACGCGGTCTTCGACCGAGCCTGAGCCGACACTACTGATTGGTGCCTGAGCAAAAGCGGCCCAGGGGGCCGCTATACCAACCAGTAACGACAGACTCAATAGTTGATGTCTGAAGTTACTGCTCATGCAATTCTCTTAGTAAACCAGTACCGCACGACGGTTTTTGGAGTATGCCGCTTCGTCATGACCCAGTACTGCAGGTTTTTCTTTACCGTAAGAAACGATGGAGATCTGGTCTGCAGAAACGCCTTTACCCTGCAGGTACATCTTAACGGCGTTCGCACGACGTTCACCCAGGGAGATGTTGTATTCCGGAGTACCACGTTCGTCCGCGTGACCTTCTACGGTGACTTTGTAAGACGGGTTGCTACGCAGGAAGTTTGCATGTGCATCCAGCATTTGAGCGAAGTCAGAACGGATATCGTACTTGTCCAGATCGAAGTAAACGATGTTGTTCTGCTGCAGCTGTTGCATTTGCAGACGAGCCTGCTCTTCGGAAGACATGTTGCCGTTGCCGCCGTTCGCATCCATACCAGTGCCGGCACCCAGCATGCCTTCGCTGCCGTCATTGCTGGCGTTCTTGTTGGAAGAACATGCCGCAATTGCCATAACAGGCAGAGCAATCATCAGCCCTTTCAGCACTTTGTTCAGTTGCATTTCAATGATTCCTTTACTATTCAATTAATTATTATCACAGATACGGCGACCAGGCAGGGAATTTGACCTGTCCATCAGTTGCCGGAAGACGCGCTTTGAAACGCCCATCTGTAGAAACCAAATTCAGCACGGATCCCATCCCCTGAGAAGAGCTGTAGATTACCATAGTGCCGTTAGGTGCCAGACTTGGCGTTTCATCCAGGAACGTGGACGACAGAACTTGTACGCCTCCCGTTGCCAGATCTTGTTTGGCAATGTGCTGCTGCCCACCATTGGAGCTGACCATTACCATAAATTTACCGTCGCTGCTGACATCCGCATCCTGGTTCTGCGAACCTTCCCAGGTAATACGTTGTGGCGCACCGCCGTTGATATTCACTTTATAAACCTGCGGACGACCGGCCTGGTCAGAAGTAAATGCCAGGTTCTGGCTATCCGGGAACCAGGTCGGTTCGGTATTGTTACTGCGACCATCAGTCACCTGGCGGATCTGACCAGAAGCCAAATCCATTACGTACAGGTTCAGACTACCGGTTTTCGACAAGGCGAATGCCAGTTTGCTGCCGTCTGGCGAGAATGCAGGTGCACCGTTGTGACGCGGGAATGAAGCCACCTGACGTACAGCGCCATTTGCCAGCGTCTGAATAACCAGCGCGGAACGACCGCTTTCGAAGGTCACATAAGCCAGTTTAGAACCGTCTGGTGACCACGCCGGAGACATCAGCGGCTGCGGTGAACGGTGAACGACAAACTGGTTGTAACCGTCATAGTCAGATACGCGCAGTTCATACGGGAACTGACCGCCGTTGGTCTGAACAACGTAGGCAATACGAGTACGGAACGCACCTTTAATGCCGGTCAGTTTTTCAAACACTTCATCACTGGCGGTATGACCAGCATAACGCAGCCACTGCTTGTTCACTTTGTACGAGTTCTGAGCAAGTACAGTACCCGGTGCGCCGCCAGTGTCAACAAGTTGATAAGCAACATTGTAAGAACCATCCGGATTCGGAGTGACCTGACCGACAACTACAGCGTCAATGCCCAGTGCGGACCATGCAGCTGGTTGTACTTCCTGCGCACTACCCGGCTGCTGTGGCAGACGAGCGCGATCTAACGGATTAAATTTACCGCTGTTACGCAAGTCAGCAGCAACGATGCCGCCAATATCTTCAGGTGCCGCACCAGGCCCCGCCCACTGGAAAGGAACAACACCAATAGGACGACCGGAATCTACACCGCTGTCGATCACAATGCGGACTTCAGCATGCAGAACTGATGCCCACAGTATGAGAAAACCAAATGCTACTCGTAATGCCTGCTTCATCATATCTCCCTTATCTGGACCGATGGCCCACGATAATTTAGCAGAATGTTAACAAACTAAAATACACAAAACTACCAGAACCCCGTGGCAACCGGTGCCTGATGTTGACCGTCCGAACAGTCAACATCGCGATTACGGTTTGAAGTCCAATGGCGCGTTTTTGAACACTTCATATACTGCCTGGCTTGGTGGTTTCGGGATCTTCGCAAGTTTAGCTGCTGCCAACGCAGCCTGACAAAGTGCGGGATCGCCACCTTCAGGTTTGATATCCAGTAACATACCATCGGGTGCCAGTTTTATGCGCAGCGTACAGGTTTTGCCTGCATAGGACGATGCGTCATAGAACTTACTTTCGATAGCAGATTTAATCTGCCCGGCATAGTTATTGATATCGGCCCCTGATGCGCCATTGTTTTTAGTATTACCACTCCCGGCAGGCGAAGCATTGTTCCCTTTCGCCCCTCCCCCCGTTTTCGGTGCATTCTTACCAGAGCTTAGCTCACCGAAAATATCATCTGCCTCTGCGGCCGCTTTTGCTGCAGCGGCTTTTTCAGCTGCAGCTTTTGCCGCTGCCGCTTTTTTGTCTGCGGCGGCTTTTTCTGCCGCTGCTTTCTTATCAGCTGCTGCCTTTTCAGCAGCCGCTTTTTCTGCTGCTTTTTTGTCGGCTGCAGCCTTTTCAGCAGCCGCTTTCTTCTCAGCTTCTGCTTTGGCTTTTTCAGCAGCTTCAGTTGCCGCTTTCTTTCTTGCTTCAGCTGCAGCTGCTTCTGCCGCTTCCGCTTTCTTCTTCAGTGCCGCAGCGGCTGCCTCGGCTTTTTTCTGCGCTTCGGCTGCGGCTTTGGCGGCTTCTGCTTCTGCTTTTTTCTTTGCGTCTGCAGCCGCTTTCTTCGCTGCTTCTTCCGCAGCTTTAGCATCTGCTTCGGCCTTCGCTTTAGCATCTGCCGCCGCTTTCGCTGCCGCCTCTTCAGCTTGCTTCTGCTTTAACTCGGCCTGTTTTGCGGCTTCTTCAGCCTGCTTTTTCTGCTCCTGAGCCGCTAACCGCTCTTTCTCAAGTTGCTTCAGGCGTTCCTGTTCAGCCGCTTGTTTCTCACGCAGTTCTTCAGCAGCCTGCTGTTCCTTCATCTTGCGCTGTTCATCAGAACGCTTCGCGCTTGATTCCTGGCTTTGCATGCGTTTGTACTGCTCAACTACCGCACCTGAATCAACCATGACAGCGTCGATGGACGAACCACCGCCGCCTCCGGCTGAAGCTTCTATATTCTCATCGAACGAACTCCAGATCAGCGCCGCAAATAAGATGACATGCAGCACTGCTGAAATAATTATCGCCCGCTTGAGCTTGTCGTTTTGTTCGGTTGCCTTTGACACTCTCGGTTTCCAAAAACTGTTCGCCTGTTACCCGCTCTCTTTCAAGCAAGGGAAACGCAGATGTTTAGATAGGCTGCGTCATTAAACCAACCGATTTCACACCCGCACTATGTAACAAGTTCAGTGCTTTAATTATTTCATCGTAAGGCACATCTTTTGCGCCACCGATCAGAAAGACCGTTTTCGGGTTGGCCTTGAAACGGCTGGACACTTCCGCCACCACCTGCTCTGGTGGTAAACGCTCCAGGCGATCTTTCTCAACCACCACGGTGTACTGACCAATACCAGACACTTCAACAATCACTGGCGGATTATCGTTACTGCTCACCGCCTGTGATTCAGTAGCGTCTGGCAGATCGACCTCCACGCTCTGGGTGATGATGGGCGCTGTCGCCATAAAGATCAGCAACAGCACCAGCAGTACGTCCAGCAACGGTACAATGTTGATTTCGGACTTGAGATCGCGACGACCTCGTCCACGCGCTCTGGCCATGGCTTACCCCTTGTTGCTCTCGCTAACGGTAAACGCCTGGCGGTGCAGAATCGCGGTAAACTCTTCCATAAAGTTGTCGTAATTCAGTTCCAGTTTGTTTACGCGCTGGTTGAGGCGGTTATAAGCCATTACCGCCGGAATTGCGGCGAACAGACCAATTGCAGTCGCAATCAACGCTTCTGCGATACCGGGCGCAACCATTTGCAGTGTTGCTTGTTTTACCGCCCCGAGGGCGATAAAGGCGTGCATGATCCCCCAGACCGTACCAAACAGACCAATATACGGGCTGATGGAGCCAACCGTACCGAGGAACGGAATGTGCGTTTCCAGATTTTCAAGTTCACGGTTCATGGAGATACGCATAGCACGCGACGCCCCTTCCACTACGGCTTCCGGCGCATGGCTATTGGCACGATGCAGGCGCACAAACTCTTTGAACCCGCTGTAAAAGATTTGTTCCGAACCAGTCAGATTATCCCGTTTCCCCTGGCTCTCTTGATAGAGGCGAGAGAGTTCGATTCCAGACCAGAATTTATCTTCAAACGCTTCGGCTTCGCGCGCCGCTGCGTTAAGAATACGGGTCCGCTGGATAATAATGGCCCAAGATGCGATTGAAAAACCAATCAAAATCAACATGATAAGTTTAACCAGAAGGCTAGCCTTCAGGAACAAATCAAGGATATTCATGTCAGTCACTGCTTAAACTCCGCGACAATAGACTTGGGAAGCGCACGAGGCTTCATTTTGAGTGGGTCAACGCAAACAACCAGAACCTCTGCTTCATTCAGCAAAGTATTCTCGGCGTTGACAATACGTTGCGTGAAAACCAAAGAGGTGCCACGCATTGATGTTATTTCAGTCTGTATTTCGAGCATATCGTCGAGCCGCGCAGGTGCGTAATATTCCACCGTCATTTTACGTACCACAAAGGCAACGCGTTCAGCCATCAGCGCCTGCTGACTGAAGTGATGATGACGCAGCATCTCTGTGCGTGCTCTTTCATAAAAAGCGACGTAACTGGCGTGGTACACCACACCACCGGCATCGGTATCTTCATAGTAGACGCGAACCGGCCATCGAAACAGCGTTGTATTCACTTTACATCCCGGTAATGCAACAAAAGTTAGAGCTTTTAAACGCTGCTACTATACGCGCGCGATTGAGGTTTGGGAATGAGGGCAAGTTAAGGGAGCGTAAAAATTTATGGGCCTGGAGCGGCCCATAATTTTTTAAAGAGAATTCTGATTTAAAAGAAGAAGAAAATCAGCCCGACAATGAGAACAATATCGGCAAGCAATGGGCAAAAAATCCCTTGCCAAAGAACCTTCTGCGGACGAAAGCCCACGCCGTGAATCACACCAGCACAGACGGCCCACATCAGCAATAAACCATGCCAGATTTCCAGTTCACTGGTCTTCGCGGCAAAACGAGATGGGTCCCAAAACATACATCCTGCTAACAGAAGCGCCATCACGAAGGAAAGCGCCCGCAGGGGGCGCTTGTCCATTACCGCATACAAAGTCGCGATAATCTTACTCATCAGATGTCTTCTTGACCGGCTTTGCCTGATTCGACGTGTTCAAGCGCCAGCGCGGTGATTACCCCAAACGAACAGGCAAGAAGCGTTCCCAGAATCCATGCGAAATACCACATTTTTAGCTCCTTACTTAGTACAGAGAGTGGGTGTTACGTTCAATATCTTCTTTGGTGATACGACCGAACATTTTCCAGTAACACCAGGCGGTGTAGAGCAGAATGATCGGTACCAGAACCACCGCAACCCAGGTCATGACGTTAAGCGTCAGCTGGCTGGAAGTTGCATCCCACATTGTCAGACTTGCGTTCATCATGGTGCTGGACGGCATCACAAACGGGAACATTGCGATACCGGCTGTCAGGATGATGCAGGCCAGCGTCAGGGAGGAGAACACAAACGCCCACGCGGCTTTATCCATACGTGCAGTCAGGATGGTCAGCAGCGGCAGAACCACACCCAGCGCCGGAATAGCCCACAGAATTGGCGTGTTGTTGAAGTTAACCAGCCATGCGCCAGCTTCACGAACCACTTCTTTATTCAGTGGGTTAGAGGCTGCGTAATGGTCCATTGTCGATTTCACGACATAACCATCGATACCGTACATCACCCATACGCCAGCCAGTGCGAAACAGACCAGTGTCACCAGCGCAGCCACCTGAGCCGTTGCACGGGTACGCAGGTGCAGTTCGCCCACGGTACGCATTTGCAGATAGGTTGCGCCCTGAGTAATGATCATCCCTACGCTCACCACGCCTGCCAGCAGGCCGAACGGGTTAAGCAACTGGAAGAAGTTACCGGTGTAGTACAGACGCAGATATTCATCAACGTTGAACGGTACGCCCTGCAACAGGTTACCGAACGCTACACCAATTACCAGCGGCGGAACGAAGCTACCAATGAAGATGCCCCAGTCCCACATGTTACGCCAGCGGGTTTCTTCAATCTTGGAGCGGTAGTCAAAACCGACCGGACGGAAGAACAAAGACGCCAGCACGAGGATCATCGCCACATAGAAGCCGGAGAACGCAGCGGCATAGACCATCGGCCAGGCAGCAAAGAGTGCGCCGCCCGCGGTGATCAGCCAAACCTGGTTACCGTCCCAGTGTGGTGCAATGGAGTTAATCATAATTCGACGCTCGGTGTCGTTACGACCGAGGAAACGGGTGAGCATGCCCACCCCCATGTCGAAACCGTCAGTGACTGCAAAACCAATCAGCAGAACGCCAACCAGCAGCCACCAGATAAAACGCAATACTTCATAATCGATCATTTGACGACTCCTGTCTTAGCGTGCCGGCTGAGTAGTCGTGGAAGACTGCTCAAAGTGATAGCGACCGGTTTTCAGGCTGCTTGGGCCGAGGCGTGCAAATTTGAACATTAAGAACAATTCTGCCACCAGGAACAGGGTATACAGGCCGCAAATCAGCACCATTGAGAAGATGAGATCGCCTGCGGTCAGTGACGAGTTCGCCACAGCTGTCGGCAGCACTTCACCGATAGCCCACGGTTGGCGGCCATATTCAGCCACGAACCAGCCCGCTTCTACAGCAATCCACGGCAGCGGAATACCGTACAGCGCGGCGCGCAGAAGCCATTTTTTCTCGCCAATGCGGTTGCGGATGACACTCCAGAAAGAGAGCGCGATGATTGCCAGCAGCAGGAAGCCACACGCCACCATGATACGGAACGCAAAGTACAGCGGCGCTACACGCGGGATGGAGTCTTTGGTTGCCTGTTGAATCTGCGCTTCAGTCGCATCAGCCACGTTTGGCGTATAGCGTTTCAGCAGCAGACCGTAACCGAGGTCTTTCTTCATGCTATTGAACTGGTCACGAACCGCCTGGTCGGTAGAACCAGAACGCAGTTGTTCGAGCAGAGAGTACGCCTTCATCCCGTTACGAATGCGTTCTTCATGCTGCACCATCAGCTCTTTCAGGCCGATAACCGGGGTATCCACGGAACGCGTTGCAATGATGCCCAGTGCGTAAGGGATCTGAATCGCAAATTTGTTCGTCTCCTCTTCCTGATCAGGAATGCCGAACAGAGTAAAGGCAGCAGGCGCAGGTTGCGTTTCCCACTCGGCTTCAATAGCAGCCAGTTTGGTTTTCTGCACGTCGCCCATTTCGTAGCCGGATTCATCACCCAGAACAATAACAGACAGAACAGCAGCCATACCGAAGCTGGCAGCGATAGCAAAGGAGCGTTTAGCGAAGGCGAAGTCACGACCTTTCAGCATATACCATGCGCTGATACCGAGGATGAACATCGCGCCAGTCACATAACCAGACGCTACAGTGTGAACGAATTTCACCTGAGCAACCGGGTTAAGCACCAGCTCGGAGAAGCTCACCATCTCCATACGCATAGTTTCAAAGTTGAAATCGGACGCGATTGGGTTTTGCATCCAGCCGTTCGCAACCAGAATCCACAGTGCGGACAGGTTTGAACCGAGCGCCACCAGCCAGGTGACACACATATGCTGAACTTTACCCAGACGATCCCAACCGAAGAAGAACAGACCTACAAAGGTGGATTCGAGGAAGAAGGCCATCAGACCTTCGATTGCCAGCGGCGCACCGAAGATATCCCCTACATAGTGGGAATAGTAAGACCAGTTAGTCCCGAACTGGAACTCCATGGTCAGACCGGTAGCCACACCCAGAGCGAAGTTGATACCAAACAACTTGCCCCAGAACTTGGTCATATCTTTATAAATCTGTTTGCCGGAGAGGACGTAGACCGTTTCCATAATGGCCAGCAGGAACGCCATACCGAGCGTCAGTGGCACAAAAAGGAAGTGGTACATCGCGGTCAAGGCAAACTGTAAGCGCGACAGTTCGACTATATCTAACATCATGACTCCTTGCTCATCGCATGAAGACTCCGAGAGTGAACCCCGTTAGAAAGGGTCACACGCATGCCCCAATAGAAATTTGTTTGAACACTTTCATCATACCATGTGAATGCACACAAAAACGGCGTAAAGAAAGGTTGCAAACATGTTAATAAAAACTCAAATTGATCCCACGTATATATTACGCCGCAAAATCCTTACAATAAACAGGTTTTTGTTGAAGCAAATTTGCATTTTTCGACGGTGATCAATTTATAGCTAAATTACCGCCTTTCAGCCAATTTGATCGAGAACAATTTATCTCTTTTTGATGCCCATTTCCAAGACTTATACATTGATAAATATCAATTCCTACAAATTATGTTAATCATGTTTCAATAAGGTAACTTTAGTGACATTTATGTTTAAAATGTGTGAGTTATAAGGCTGAAATTAGTTTCGGTTGGCAATTAAAGATAAAAAGAGACGAAGCAAAAACAGCACGGTTGACCTTAATTCTTTTTTTGGTCACTGGCTAATACGACGCAGAGTTTCAGGATTACTAATAAAGGCATAAATCCACCCCCGCCGATATTAACATTTAATTAACTTATAATTATATTATAATTAACTCACCCAGGGTTATTATTTTGTTAAAAATAAAGCCACATATACGTGGCTTGAGAGTGAAGATAAACGCAAAATTACCTGATGCGCTACGCTTGCCAGTGTCTACATCATCTCTGCAATATATTGAATTTGCCTGCTTTTGTAGACCGAATAAAGCGTTCATGCCGTATCCGGCATGAACAAAGCGCCCTTTGTCAACAATCTGGCCGCGCATATGTGGCTTCGGTTTGATTGCTATTCAGGCAAGCCGGTAACTGAACGTCCGTGACTGGCCGGGTAAAAAAGGCCCCGATAGATTTGAACCTTGATTTTCCTCGGTGGTAATGTGTTCATCCATCATCGTTTCTGAGCAAGAAATCACCTCGCGACTGAAAGCAACAGTCGCATCACAGGTTGCTGATTCAGCCGGATTAAACAGCCGTAAAATCACTTCTTGTCGGTCTTCAGCTTTCTTAAGTGCGCTTATCAGGCATCCCACTGGGGGCATTTTCAACAAACTATAACTTTCCGGCACGTTGAATCCGGCTTTGTTGAGCTTCATCGCATCCCATGGGATTTTGTTGTAACACTGTACTGGAGTCAGCCATGCTCGCGCCTGCTGAGCTACACCAGCGGCGGTTGGCGTACCGGTATAACTCAATAAACTTAGGCGACAAGAAAGCAGACCACGTAGTTGTGAGTCCGGGACTGGCATTTTAATTCCCGAAGGCCGCCCAGGCCTTAAAAGCAGATCTTCTTTCCCCAGTAAGCCCACGCCACGCAGCAACGTAATGGCAAAGGTTTTCTTCTCTTCACCGATGACTTCAAATTCACGTAACCCTTCGCTAAAGACAGCCATGCCGTTACGCCCTTCCTGTAAGGCAGCATAGTTGAGCATATTCCATACCGGAACCGGCGCTTCTTTCCAGCCTTCTTGCTGCCAGTTGTTCATTGCACTGTCGTTCACGGGGCGCGTTAGCGAACCAAACTGGGTATCTGCCAGAACACTGTCGGTGTTAAAAGGTGTAGGGACCAGGACGCGAAGACGATGATCGTCAGCCTGGTTATCAAGGTTGATATCCACATCAATGCGCCTGCTGTTATCACTCAAAGTGACAACCATTTCCACCCCTACTCTGCCAGTGGATTGTCTTGCGCTGCGTTCTTGCAGATTACGCGGCACCGCCATTTCATAACGGATAACAGCCCTGCTCTGCCAGGCTTCATGAATAATATCGCATTGCGGTTTCGCGTTCGCCGCGGTAATTACCCACTCTTCTTTTGCGGGTGAATAGTCATATTCATCACCATCATCAGAGCTTTCTTCAATTTGCAATACCCGGTCATAGCGCACACCGCTGTCTTTATCTACCAGTTGCAGAGAACCATCCTCATTGAGCGCAATCTGCCAGAAAGCATTTTCCAGAATCCCTTCAGCGTCACTTTTTGCCGCAATCACGTTGCCAGGCTGATTCGCTTCAATATAAAGCGTGCGATAGCCCATAGAAGGGACAATCTGGTTGATCTGGATGTCGAACTCCATAAAGGGATCATAATTGCCATAATGAACAATTTGCCGATCGATTAGGCCTGGATCGATCTCACGGGCATGGCGAATAAAATACGGCACAGGCTGGCCGCGATCGTCCCGCAAATTAAACTGGCTGGCGCGCAGGCGCACAGTGGTGTTGATCACTTCTTCACGCGGCCAGGGCATCAGGTTAAACAGGACGAGTTTGTCGGCGTCGCTCTGCGGCATGTTGTCGGCAATTTTGCGCATGTAGAAACGAATCAGATTATCCGCCATGTCTTCAGCCAGTTCGAAGCGGGCGACGATTTCGCGATGAACTTTGTCACTGCAACAACAACCGATACTGTCGTGGGCATGATTTTTTAAGATCTCTTTCCACATTTTCTCCAGCAAGCCGTGGTGGTATTCAAAACCCAACGTCCAGGCCAGTGTTGCCAGCGGTTCCAGCAGATTAACAATCTTATTTTCAATACGCGCGTGGGCAATTTTGATATCCATACGCGTAGAACCGATGGTGCGATGCACGCGCATATATTTGCCATCAATAAATTCACCTTTCAGGGTGGCCAGACTTTCACGCTGCGCTTCGATCTTCTCAAATACCTCTTCAAAGCGGCTCATCACAAACTTACGTTGAGGGTAGATCTCACGTAGCTTATCCATCACTTCGAAGATATTTTGCTGCAATGGCATCTGGTCATGCCCATTCGGCAGCAAAATCTCTTTGGTTACAGACGCTTTTTCCAGCACGTCAAAATAACTGTCGAGGCGTTTACGTAATCCGTTTTCGTCGGCAGGTAAGTACTTACCGATGGCGTAGCCCAGCGGCAGCACCTGCGCCGTCACTTCGCTACCGTCACTGCTTTGCCACAAAAACTCGGTTTTATCAGTACCGTGGCGCTCCGAACATCCGCGCCAGAACATGGTGCGGGTAATGCCAAATCCATTGTAGATATGCGGCAGTTGCCCGGACATGCCAAAGGAATCTGGTAAATAACCTATTTTCATCGGCTCGCCAAACGCGAGGCAGTCACGCATTCCGTACATCAGATTACGGACGATGGATTCCGCAGAAACAATCGTGGTATCGGTCTGGGTATACCAGGGGCCGATAATCAACTTGCCGGCTTCTACCTGTTTCTTCACGCGGTCTTTGTTTTCCGGTTTCACCGCGAAATAATCTTCGAGGATCGCCGTTTGCCCGTCGAGTACGTAATATTTGTATTCGTTGTCCTGTTCCAGTCGGCACAGGATCTCTTCCATATTATTGACCAGCAGAATGCGTGACTCTTCGGTGGTGAAATACCACTCCCGATCCCAATGCATATGCGGGGTGATGTGAACGCGAGATACCGCTTTCATCGTCGTTTCCTTTTTGTTTATGGCATTACGCCATCAGTCAGATAGTTGCCATGCTTAACCGCGTGACGCCGCCAGATCAGGAGAATTGCAGTCGAGATTGCAGCCCCCACCAATGCCGCACCAAACCAGCCAATTGCCGCCATAACACCGCCCGCGCCATTATCATGAAGTAAAAAGAGCGAGAAAATGCCGGCACCGGGTGTCGAAAGGCCGATATTCATCGCACCGACAATAGCGCCCGTTACCATAGAGCCCAGCACAAACGAACCAATAACCCGCAGCGGATCTTCAATCGCCATCGGGATCGCCCCTTCGGTAATACCTGCCAGCCCTAACAGCCAGGTGGATTTCCCGGTCTCAATTTCAAACTCTTTAAACAGGCGCGGTGCGAGCATCGTGGAAGCGGTTACGGTAAATGCCGAAACCATTTTGACGGAGGCGAAAATGGCATACGGGCCGTAAACGCCGTTCGCCATTGCGCCCAGGCAGAATGCATAAGCGGCTTTGTTCACTGGCCCTCCAAGGTCAAAGGAACACATAAAACCGAGAATGGCACCCAGCAACAGCGCGTTACTTCCTGACAGACCGTTCAGCCAGGCGGTAAGCGAGTTATTGATCCAGGCGACAGGTTCTCCCACCACAAACAGCATCAGACTGCCCGCTCCCAACGTACCGAGCACCGGGTAGAGATAAAAAGTCAGGAATCCATTGAATTTACTGCTAAGACGCAAGTGATTTTTCACCCAGCGCATCAAGTAACCGGCTATCAATCCGCCAACGACCGCGCCGAGAAACCCGGAGCCGATCATGTTGGCGGCAAGTCCAGCCGCAAAGCCTGGCGCTAACGCCGGTTTATCTGCCAGAGAATAGGCGGTATAGGCCGCGAGCACCGGTACCATCAAAATTCCGAGCAGCCCGCCGCCCAGCTTGCGGTACATCCACAGCCAGGAGTTTTCTTCATTAAACAGATCTTGTAGCCCGAAGATTTGCGACAGTAATACCGCGACCGCCAGCACCGTGCCCCCCGCGACAATCAACGGTACGGCAAAAGAGATTCCGCTCAACAGTGCCTGTTTCAGCTCCGTTTTGACACTTTTCACCGGTTGCGTATCTTGCTGTACGGTACGCGTCTCATCGCTACGCTTGAGGGTAAGCGCTTGTTGGATCAACGCTTCTGCATGGCGAATCGGCTCGGCAACAGGCACTGAAAGCGCGGGAATGCCATTAAAACGCTCACTCTCCTTGATGGCGACTTCAGCCGCAAAAATACAGGCGGTTGCACTATTGAGTTGATCCGCCGTTAAACGCCCTTCAATGCCGTTAGCGCCTTGTTTTTCAACGTAAACATTTACGCCGAGTTTGCGTCCGGCTTTTTCCAGATATTCCGCAGCCATATAGGTGTGAGCAATACCCGCCGGACAGGCCGTTACGCAGACGATAGTTGGCGCGTTGGAAAAAGAGGCAGAAGGTTGCGTGCCTCCCTTGTCATCCAGCGCCGAGAGCAACTCATCAGGCGTCGTCGCCGACTGTATACGCGCCCGAATCTCATCATCCGCCAGGCGCGTGGTCAGCGCTGTCAGCAGTTGCATATGCGTAGTACCCGCTTCATTGGGGGGAATCGCCAGCAGCACCACTAAATCAACCGCTTCCGGGCCATCAACGCCTTCCCACTGAAGCGGCTCGCTGAGTGTGGCGACCGCAAACGCCGCTTCTTTTACCGCAGCAGTTTTGCCATGCGGCACAGCCAACCCTTCACCTAAGGCGGTCGGGCCAAGGCTTTCACGGCGATACACTTCTTCCAGAAATTGCTCAGTACTGGAAATTTTCCCCAGAGCAGCAAGACGTTGAGTCAACGCGTGGATGGCCTCTTCACGGCTGGTAAAGCGCGCATTCAGACACAACGCATCGCGGTGGGTCAGAGTCGTCAGATTCATCATGATCCTCACTTGATCGTTTTTATAGTCGCGCCAGTGTGCCCGATAAAACAATACCATTATGTGATCAATTTCACTTGATTGAAATTATTTGTATTGTATTTGTATTATTTACAGGATGAATTTATCGGGCATAATGGCTAAATTCGTATTAATGAGATACTAAAAATGGGACACAAGCCCTTATACCGGCAGATTGCCGATCGCATTCGTGAACAAATTGCGCGTGGCGAGCTTAAACCTGGCGATGCGTTACCTACCGAATCGGCATTACAAACAGAGTTTGGCGTCAGCCGGGTTACGGTGCGTCAGGCTTTGCGCCAGTTAGTCGAGCAACAGATCCTCGAAAGCATTCAGGGCAGCGGGACTTACGTCAAAGAAGAGCGGGTCAATTACGATATTTTTCAGTTAACCAGTTTTGATGAAAAACTGTCGGACCGTCACGTCGATACACACAGTGAAGTCCTGATATTTGAAGTGATTCCGGCTGACGATTTTCTTCAGCAACAGCTACAAATCACCGCGCAGGATCGTGTGTGGCATGTGAAGCGCGTGCGCTATCGCAAGCAAAAGCCAATGGCGCTGGAAGAAACCTGGATGCCGCTTGCGTTGTTCCCGGATCTCACCTGGCAGGTCATGGAAAATTCAAAATATCACTTTATTGAAGAAGTGAAGAAAATGGTTATCGATCGTAGCGAACAGGAAATCATTCCTCTGATGCCAACCGAAGAGATGAGCCGTCTGCTTAATATCAGCCAGACAAAGCCGATTCTTGAAAAAGTATCGCGTGGATATTTAGTTGATGGTCGGGTGTTTGAATATAGCCGCAACGCTTTTAATACCGATGACTATAAATTTACCCTGATAGCGCAACGAAAATCATCGCGATAAGCACAAAAAAGGCCATCATACGATGGCCAACCATGTCGAAACCGACAGCCCTTCGCCATTCCTGTAGAGGGAAGCGGCGAGGGCTATTTCTTATTACAGATATTTATTTCAGAACAGTTTTCAGTGCTTCACCGATATCCGCCAGGCTGCGAACGGTTTTCACGCCTGCGGCTTCCAGAGCAGCGAATTTCTCATCCGCAGTCCCTTTCCCACCGGCAATGATGGCACCCGCGTGGCCCATACGTTTGCCTTTCGGCGCAGTCACACCAGCGATGTAACCCACAACTGGCTTGGTAACATGCTCTTTGATGTACGCTGCCGCTTCTTCTTCAGCGCTACCGCCGATCTCACCGATCATTACGATCGCTTCGGTCTGCGGATCTTTTTCGAACATTTCGAGAATGTCGATAAAGTTAGAGCCAGGGATCGGGTCACCGCCGATACCAACACAGGTCGACTGACCGAAACCGTAATCCGTGGTCTGTTTAACCGCTTCATAGGTCAGTGTACCGGAACGGGAAACGATACCCACTTTACCCGGTTTGTGAATGTGACCCGGCTGGATACCGATTTTGCATTCACCCGGAGTGATAACGCCCGGGCAGTTCGGGCCGATCATACGAACGCCGGCTTCGTCCAGTTTCACTTTCACAGTCAGCATATCCAGCGTCGGGATGCCTTCAGTGATGGTGATAATCAGTTTGATGCCTGCATCAATAGCTTCCAGAATGGAGTCTTTGCAGAACGGTGCTGGTACGTAGATAACAGAAGCGGTAGCGCCAGTAGCAGCAACAGCTTCACGCACGGTGTTGAACACCGGCAGGCCGAGGTGGGTAGTACCGCCTTTACCTGGGGTTACGCCGCCAACCATTTTAGTGCCGTATGCAATGGCCTGTTCTGAGTGGAAAGTCCCCTGGCTACCAGTAAAGCCCTGGCAGATAACCTTGGTGTTTTTATCAATTAAAATGGACATTATTTCCCCTCCACTGCGGCAACAACCTGCTGAGCTGCATCCGTCAGACCTTTTGCTGCAATAATATTCAGGCCGCTGTCAGCCAGTTTCTTCGCGCCGAGTTCGGCGTTGTTACCTTCCAGACGTACCACGACCGGTACGTTAACACCCACTTCTGCTACCGCGCCGATGATACCGTCAGCGATCAGGTCGCAACGAACGATACCGCCGAAGATGTTAACCAGAACGGCTTTCACTTTGTCGTCAGAGAGGATGATTTTGAACGCTTCGGTTACACGTTCTTTGGTTGCGCCGCCGCCAACGTCAAGGAAGTTAGCCGGTTCGCCGCCGTGCAGTTTAACGATGTCCATCGTACCCATCGCCAGACCTGCGCCGTTAACCATACAACCGATGTTACCGTCCAGCGCAACGTAGTTCAGTTCCCACTGTGCAGCCTGTGCTTCACGCGGATCTTCCTGCGACTGGTCACGCATTTCGCGCAGATCAGGCTGGCGGAACAGTGCGTTGCCGTCAGCGCCCAGTTTGCCGTCGAGGCAAATCAGATCGCCCTGTTTGGTGATGACCAGCGGGTTGATTTCGATCAACGCCAGGTCGCGCTCCAGGAAAATGGTCGCCAGGCCCATGAAGATTTTGGTGAACTGCTGAACCAGTTTACCTTCCAGACCCAGTTTGAACGCCAGCTCGCGTCCCTGATACGGCATCGGGCCTGTCAGCGGATCAAGCGCAACTTTATGGATCAGGTGCGGAGTTTCTTCCGCCACTTTTTCGATTTCCACGCCGCCTTCGGTGGAGGCCATAAAGACCACGCGACGGGAACTACGGTCTACAACGGCACCGAGATACAGCTCTTTAGCGATATCGGTCGCTGCTTCAACCAGAATCTGGTTAACCGGTTGGCCATTGGCATCTGTTTGATACGTTACCAGACGCTTGCCGAGCCAGTTTTCTGCAAAAGCACGGATGTCTTCTTTGCTGTTTACAACTTTCACACCGCCCGCTTTACCGCGGCCACCAGCGTGAACCTGACATTTCACTACCCACGGGCCGGCACCGATTTTTGAAGCGGCTTCTTCTGCTTCGCGCGGAGTAGTACAGGCATAACCCACCGGTGCTGGTAAGCCATAGCGGGCAAAAAGTTGTTTTGCCTGATATTCATGTAAGTTCATGTGTTCTGTCCATCCTTCAGTAATCGTTATCTTTTAAACCGTAGACCGACACCCTATCCACGTCGGTCTACAGTGCAGGTGAAGCTTAAACTACTACACGTCCAGCAGCAGACGCGTCGGATCTTCCAGCAACTCTTTGATCGTTACCAGGAAGCCCACGGATTCGCGACCATCGATCAGACGGTGATCGTAGGACAGCGCCAGGTACATCATCGGCAGGATCTCAACCTGACCATTCACCGCCATCGGACGATCTTTGATAGCGTGCATACCCAGAATTGCGCTCTGCGGCGGGTTGATGATCGGCGTAGACATCAGGGAACCGAACACACCACCGTTGGTGATGGTGAAGTTACCACCGGTCAGATCTTCAACGGTCAGCTTGCCGTCACGGCCTTTGACTGCCAGCTCTTTGATTTTCTTCTCGATGTCTGCCATGCCGAGGGTATCGACATCACGCAGTACCGGTGTCACCAGGCCGCGCGGCGTAGAAACCGCCATGCTGACGTCGAAATAGTTGTGGTAAACCACGTCATCGCCGTCGATAGACGCGTTCACTTCCGGGTAACGTTTCAGGGCTTCAACCACCGCTTTCACGTAGAAGGACATAAAGCCCAGACGGATGCCGTGGCGTTTTTCAAACGCTTCACCGTACTGCTTACGCAGATCCATAATCGGCTTCATGTTGACTTCGTTGAACGTGGTCAGCATGGCGGTGGAGTTTTTCGCTTCCAGCAGACGCTCTGCCACACGCTTACGCAGGCGAGTCATCGGGACACGTTTTTCACTACGTGCAGCCAGAGCCGGTTGCGCCGCCGGATCAGCCGCTGCCGGAGCAGACTCTTTCGCCGGGGCTTTCGCCAGATGTTTTTCCACATCTTCACGAGTCAGACGACCACCCACACCGGTGCCTTTAATGGCGCTGGCGTCGAGATTGTGTTCAGCCAGCAGGCGACGGATCGCCGGGCTTAACGCATCGTTGTTTTGCTCTTCCAGAGACGCCTGCTGGCGTTGCGCCGGAGTGGACGCTTTCTCTTCAGATTTGGCGCTGGTTTCTTTACCGGCGCTGTTGCCTTCACGCAGGCGACCAAGGATCTGACGAGACGTTACCGTTGTACCTTCATCTTCCAGAACCGCATCCAGAATGCCGTCTGCTGATGCCGGTACTTCCAGTACCACTTTGTCAGTTTCGATTTCTACCAGCACTTCATCACGTACGACTGCGTCGCCGGGTTTTTTATGCCAGGTTGCGACGGTGGCATCGGCTACGGATTCAGGCAGGTCAGGGACCAGAATATCTACGCTACTCATTGTGTATCCTTTATTTATTCGACGTTCAGCGCGTCATTAACCAGATCTTGCTGCTGTTTCTGGTGAACGGACATATACCCTACCGCCGGAGAGGCGGAGGCCGGGCGGCCTGCATAACGCAGAGAAGCCCCAAACGGAATCACTTCACGGAAATGATGCTGGCTGCAGTACCATGCGCCCTGGTTGAGCGGCTCTTCCTGGCACCAGACAAAATCCTTGACGTGAGCAAACTGCTGCAACACTTCCTGCATCGCTTTATGCGGGAACGGGTAGAGTTGCTCGATACGCACAATGGCGACATCGTGTTGATTGTTCTTACGACGCTGTTCCAGCAGGTCGTAATAAACCTTACCAGAACACATTACTACGCGCTTCACGCCCTTCGGATCAAGCTCGTCGATTTCACCGATGGCTGGCAGGAAGGTGCCGTTCGCCAGTTCTTCGAGGCTGGAAACCGCCAGCGGATGACGCAGCAGGGATTTCGGCGACATCACGACCAGCGGACGACGCATCCCGCGCAGCGCCTGACGACGCAGCATGTGGTAAACCTGTGCCGGGGTAGACGGTACGCAAACCTGCATGTTTTGCTCAGCACAAAGTTGCAGATAACGTTCCAGACGCGCGGAGGAGTGCTCCGGCCCCTGCCCTTCGTAACCGTGCGGCAGCAACATCACCAGACCACACATCCGGCCCCATTTCTGCTCGCCAGAGGAGATGAACTGGTCGATAACCACCTGCGCACCGTTGGCGAAGTCACCGAACTGCGCTTCCCAGATGGTCAGGGTGCGTGGTTCTGCGGTGGCATAACCGTATTCAAACGCCAGCACTGCTTCTTCAGACAGTACGGAGTCCCAAACACGGAACGCGCCCTGGCCGTTATGGATGTGTTGCAGCGGCGTGTAAGTGGAACCGTTAGACTGGTTGTGGATCACCGCGTGGCGGTGGAAGAAGGTACCGCGACCGGAGTCTTCACCCGACAGGCGAACCGGAATGCCTTCGTCAACCAGCGTGGCGTAAGCGAGGTTTTCCGCGCCGCCCCAGTCGAACAGTTTCTCACCGGCAGCCATCGCCTGGCGATCGCCATAAATCTTGGCAACGCGAGACTGCATTTCAACCGCTTCCGGCACCGTGCTGATGCGTTTAGCCAGTTCCTGCAGGCGCTTCATCTCAACTTTGTTCGGGTACTCTTCGTCCCATTCGTGGTTGAGGTACGGCGACCAGGTGAAAGAGTGCATGTTCATCGGACGCCACTCTGCTACCACGCAATCGCCAGCATCCAGCGCATCGCGGTACAGGTTAACCATCTCGGTGGCATCTTCCAGCGTCGCCACTTTTTCCTGCTCCAGCTTGTCAGCGTAGATTTTGCGCGGTGTCGGATGTTTTTTGATTTTCTGATACATCAGCGGCTGGGTTGCGCTCGGCTCGTCGGCTTCGTTGTGGCCGTGACGGCGGTAGCATACCAGGTCGATGAAGACATCACGTTTAAAGGTGTTACGGAAATCGAGCGCCAGACGGGTCACAAAGGCAACGGCTTCCGGATCGTCCGCGTTAACGTGGAAAATCGGTGCCTGAACCATCTTGCCGATATCAGTACAGTACGGCGTAGAACGGGCATCCAGCGGATTAGAGGTGGTGAAACCAACCTGGTTGTTGATAACGATACGTACCGTACCGCCAACTTCATAACCACGCGCTTTCGACATGTTCAGGGTTTCCTGAACCACGCCCTGTCCGGTCACTGCGGCGTCACCGTGGATGGTAATTGGCAGCACTTTGTTGCTGCTCGGCTCATCAAGTCTGTCCAGACGGGCACGAACAGAGCCGATAACGACCGGGCTTACAATCTCAAGGTGAGACGGGTTAAACGCCAGCGCCAGGTGCACCAGGCCGCCATCGGTCTGGAAGTCAGACGAGAAGCCCATGTGGTATTTCACGTCACCCGTGCCGAGGTGTTCTTTATGTTTACCGGCAAACTCGTCGAACAAGTCTTGCGGTTTTTTACCCAGCACGTTCACCAACACGTTCAGACGACCACGGTGCGCCATCCCGAGAACCACTTCCCGGGTGCCGCTGTTGCCAGCGTGGCGGATCATCTCTTTAAGCATCGGGATTAACGCGTCACCGCCTTCCAGCGAGAAGCGTTTTGCGCCAGGGAATTTTGCGCCGAGGTAACGTTCAAGGCCTTCAGCGGCGGTCAGTTCGCTTAAGAAGCGTTTTTTCTCTTCGCTATTGAAAGTCGCGCGACCAGACTCGATACGCTGTTGGATCCAGCGTTTTTCTTCGGTGCTGGTAATGTGCATATACTCGGCACCAATCGGGCCGCAGTAGGTTTGCTTGAGGGCTTCCAGCAGCTCGCCGAGTTTCATGGTTTCTTTGCCGCTGGCAAATGAACCGACGTTGAAGGTCTCCTGGAAGTCTGCTTCGGTCAGATCGTGGAAAGACGGATCCAGATCGGCCACTTTATCTTGCTGCCACAGTCCCAGCGGATCGAGATTCGCATGCTGGTGACCACGGAAGCGGTATGCGTTAATGAGCTGCAGGACTTTAACCTGCTTTACATTGGTGTCAGGGTCGGAGATCGTTGAAGAGTAACGTGAAGCGTCTTTCGCCAGGCGGCGGAAATATTCACGCGTTTGAGAGTGGAATTGATCCGGTTTGACTCCCGTACCAGGTAACTGCTGGAACGTCGAACGCCAGTTAGCGTCAACCGAGTCAGGATCGGTTAAGAAGTCTTCATAGAGCTGTTCTATCCAGCTCTGGTTTGCGCCAGAGAGGTAAGAAGAGTCCAACCAGGCTTTCAAAGCGCTGTTCTGCATCGTGATCCCTTAAGCATCTTTTTTATGCTTACTTCGCCGTGGATACTACCACGCACAGTTATGTGCGTGCCGGGGTTCACTTGCGAGCTCTTGTCTACGTAGTGGCTCGCGAAGGAACCTTTAAAAACTGTCTTAGTGTCAGGGGCAGTTTTTAAAGATTTCCTGAATAGCCGGGGGATTTCCCCGGCATCAACATTTAATTACGCATTACGTTGCAACAACATCGACTTGATATGGCCGATGGCGCGCGTCGGGTTCAGCCCCTTCGGACATACACTGACGCAGTTCATGATGCTGTGACAGCGGAATACACTGAATGCATCGCTCAAACCGTCGAGGCGGCTGTCAGTCTCGGTATCACGGCTATCGATCAGGAAACGATATGCCGCTAACAAGCCTGCCGGGCCGATAAACTTATCGGGATTCCACCAGAAAGACGGACAAGAGGTTGAACAACATGCGCAGAGAATACATTCATACAGCCCGTCGAGTTTTTCGCGCTGCTCTGGCATCTGTAAATGCTCGCGAGCTGGCGGATTTTGTCCATTATTCAACAGGTAAGGCTTAATTTTCTCATATTGCGCATAGAATTGTCCCATGTCTACCACCAAATCGCGGATCACCGGTAAACCTGGCAGCGGGCGAATCACAATCTTCTTGCCCGGCTGGTTGAGTGCCGAAATCGGGGTAATACAGGCCAGACCATTCTTGCCGTTCATGTTCAGACCGTCGGAACCGCACACACCTTCACGGCAGGAGCGGCGGAACGACAGGCTGGGATCTTTCTCTTTCAGCTGGATAAGCGCATCCAGCAACATCATGTCGCGACCTTCTTCCGCTTCCAGGGTGTAATCCTGCATACGCGGAGCATCATCAACATCCGGGTTATAGCGATAAATTGAAAACTCGAGTCTCATTTTCCTGTCTCCGCATTAGTAAGTACGAATCTTCGGCGGGAATGCCGGGCGCAGTTTCGGTTCCATGTTGACGCTTCGGCGCGTCATGGATTCCGACTCTGGCAGATACAGGGAGTGGCACAGCCAGTTTTCATCATCACGATCCGGGAAGTCGAAGCGGCTATGCGCGCCACGGCTTTCGGTACGGAAGTTGGCAGAAACAGCCGTTGCATACGCCGTTTCCATCAGGTTATCCAGTTCCAGGCACTCAACGCGCTGGGTGTTGAACTCGCTGGAAGTGTCATCCAGACGGGCATTTTTCAGACGCTCGCGGATAACTTTCAACTGCTCAAGCCCTTTCGCCATCGCATCACCTTCACGGAAGACCGAGAAGTTATGCTGCATACATTCTTGCAGCGCTTTACGAATCGCCACCGGATCTTCACCGTTACGATTATTGTTCCAGCGGTTCAGACGATCCAGAGATGCTTCAACATCAGACTCGCTGGCATCGCGCAATGCGCCCTGCTCGGCGATAGACTCTTGCAGATGCAGACCCGCTGCGCGACCAAAGACCACCAGGTCCAGCAGCGAGTTGCCGCCCAGACGGTTAGCGCCGTGTACCGATACACAAGCGATTTCACCAACGGCAAACAGCCCCGGAACAACCACATCTTCGCCTTTCTCGTTCACCGTCAGCGCCTGACCGGTCACTTTGGTCGGAATACCACCCATCATGTAGTGACAGGTTGGGATAACCGGAATCGGCTCTTTCACCGGATCAACGTGAGCGAAGGTACGGGAGAGTTCCAGAATACCCGGCAGACGGGATTCGAGAACTTCTTTACCCAGGTGGTCGAGTTTCAGTTTCGCATGTGGCCCCCACGGACCATCACAGCCGCGACCTTCACGGATTTCAATCATGATGGAACGCGCCACCACGTCACGGCCCGCCAGGTCTTTGGCGTTCGGCGCATAACGCTCCATAAAGCGTTCGCCATGTTTGTTCAGCAGATAACCGCCTTCACCACGGCAACCTTCGGTGACCAGTACGCCCGCACCGGCAATACCGGTCGGGTGGAACTGCCACATTTCCATATCCTGCACCGGTACGCCTGCGCGGATAGCCATGCCGACGCCGTCGCCAGTGTTAATGTGGGCGTTAGTGGTGGACTGATAAATACGCCCTGCCCCGCCAGTCGCCAGCACGGTAGCGCGGGCTTTGAAATAAACCACTTCACCGGTTTCGATGCACAGTGCGGTACAACCCACCACCGCGCCATCCTGGTTTTTCACCAGATCCAGCGCATACCACTCGGAGAAAATGGTGGTGTGGTTTTTCAGGTTCTGCTGATAAAGCGTGTGCAACAGTGCGTGACCGGTACGGTCAGCCGCCGCCGCAGTGCGTGCCGCCTGCTCGCCGCCGAAGTTTTTCGACTGACCGCCAAACGGACGTTGATAGATACGACCATCATCAAGACGCGAGAACGGCAGGCCCATGTGTTCGAGTTCCAGAATCGCTTCCGGCCCGGTTTTACACATATATTCAATCGCGTCCTGGTCACCGATATAGTCCGACCCTTTTACGGTGTCGTACATATGCCATTCCCAGTTATCTTCATGGGTATTACCCAGCGCAACGGTAATGCCGCCTTGCGCAGAAACGGTATGGGAACGGGTCGGGAAGACTTTAGAGAGCAGCGCACAGGTCTGGCCGCTCTGGGAAATTTGCAGCGCCGCGCGCATACCTGCGCCACCGGCACCAATCACAACTGCATCAAATTCTCTGACTGGCAATTTCATCACACACCCCACACCACAACGAATCCATAAATCACGTAAACCACCAGTGCAACGACAATCACCAGTTGCAGCATCAGGCGCAATGCCAGCGGTTTAACGTAGTCGGTCAACACCTGCCACATGCCGATCCAGGCATGAATCAAGATAGAAAACAGCGCCAGCAGGGTGAACACTTTGGTGAACGCAGAGGCGAAGAAACCGATCCAGACTTCATATGTCAGTTCGCCACTGGTGGCGAAAAAACCGACCATATAAATGATGTAGAGCGTCAGGACGATAGCGGTAGCGCGAACGAGGATGAAATCATGTACGCCATTGCGTCCTAATGCGGAGGCGTTGCTTACCATACGAGGACTCCTGCGAGAAGTGAAAGCACGACAGTAATAACAAAGGAGATTTTGGCGGAGCGTTTACCCGCTTCGAATGTTTCTTCCAGATAGCCAAAATCCATCATCATGTGGCGAATACCTACGACGACGTGATACGCCAGAGCGGTAAGGATGCCCCACATGATAAATTTGACGAAGAAGCTGCCCATAATCGCGGAAGCTTGCTCGAAACCTTCAGGGGAAGAGAGGCTGGTACCCAGAAGCCACAGCAGGATGCCCACTGCAACAAAGGTGATCACACCGGAAACGCGATGGAGAATGGACGCTATCGCCGTGATGGGGAACCGGATGGTCTGTAGGTCCAGATTAACAGGTCTTTGTTTTTTCACATTTCTTATCATGAATAACGCCCACATGCTGTTCTTATTATTCCCTGGGGACTACGGGCACAGAGGTTAACTTTCTGTTACCTGGAGACGTCGGGATTTCCTTCCTCCGGTCTGCTTGCGGGTCAGACAGCGTCCTTTCTATAACTGCGCGTCATGCAAAACACTGCTTCCAGATGCGAAAACGACACGTTACAACGCTGGGTGGCTCGGGATTGCAGGGTGTTCCGGAGACCTGGCGGCAGTATAGGCTGTTCACAAAATCATTACAATTAACCTACATATAGTTTGTCGGGTTTTATCCTGAACAGTGATCCAGGTCACGATAACAACATTTATTTAATTTTTAATCATCTAATTTGACAATCATTCAACAAAGTTGTTACAAACATTACCAGGAAAAGCATATAATGCGTAAAAGTTATGAAGTCGGTATTTCACCTAAGATTAACTTATGTAACAGTGTGGAAGTATTGACCAATTCATTCGGGACAGTTATTAGTGGTAGACAAGTTTAATAATTCGGATTGCTAAGTACTTGATTCGCCATTTATTCGTCATCAATGGATCCTTTACCTGCAAGCGCCCAGAGCTCTGTACCCAGGTTTTCCCCTCTTTCACAGAGCGGCGAGCCAAATAACAAACGGGTAAAGCCAGGTTGATGTGCGAAGGCAAATTTAAGTTCCGGCAGTCTTACGTAATAAGGCGCTAAGGAGACCTTAAATGGCTGATACAAAAGCAAAACTCACCCTCAACGGGGACACAGCTGTTGAACTGGATGTGCTGAAAGGCACGCTGGGTCAAGATGTTATTGATATCCGTACTCTCGGTTCAAAAGGTGTGTTCACCTTTGACCCAGGCTTCACTTCAACCGCATCCTGCGAATCTAAAATTACTTTTATTGATGGTGATGAAGGTATTTTGCTGCACCGCGGTTTCCCGATCGATCAGCTGGCGACCGATTCTAACTACCTGGAAGTTTGTTACATCCTGCTGAATGGTGAAAAACCGACTCAGGAACAGTATGACGAATTTAAAACTACGGTGACCCGTCATACCATGATCCACGAGCAGATTACCCGTCTGTTCCACGCTTTCCGTCGCGACTCACATCCAATGGCAGTCATGTGTGGTATTACCGGCGCGCTGGCGGCGTTCTATCACGACTCGCTGGATGTTAACAATCCTCGTCATCGTGAAATTGCCGCGTTCCGCCTGCTGTCGAAAATGCCGACCATGGCCGCGATGTGTTACAAGTATTCCATTGGTCAGCCATTTGTTTATCCGCGCAACGATCTCTCCTATGCCGGTAACTTCCTGAATATGATGTTCTCCACGCCGTGCGAACCGTATGAAGTTAATCCGATTCTGGAACGTGCTATGGACCGTATTCTGATCCTGCACGCTGACCATGAACAGAACGCCTCTACCTCCACCGTGCGTACCGCTGGCTCTTCGGGTGCGAACCCGTTTGCCTGTATCGCAGCAGGTATTGCTTCACTGTGGGGACCTGCGCACGGTGGTGCTAACGAAGCGGCGCTGAAAATGCTGGAAGAAATTAGCTCCGTTAAACACATTCCGGAATTTGTTCGTCGTGCGAAAGATAAAAATGATTCTTTCCGCCTGATGGGCTTCGGTCACCGCGTGTACAAAAATTACGACCCGCGCGCCACCGTAATGCGTGAAACCTGCCATGAAGTTCTGAAAGAGCTGGGCACCAAAGATGACCTGCTGGAAGTGGCTATGGAGCTGGAAAACATCGCGCTGAACGACCCGTACTTTATCGAGAAGAAACTGTACCCGAACGTCGATTTCTACTCTGGTATCATCCTGAAAGCGATGGGTATTCCGTCTTCCATGTTCACCGTCATTTTCGCAATGGCACGTACCGTTGGCTGGATCGCCCACTGGAGCGAAATGCACAGTGACGGTATGAAGATTGCCCGTCCGCGTCAGCTGTATACAGGATATGAAAAACGCGACTTTAAAAGCGATATCAAGCGTTAATGGTTGATTGCTAAGTTGTAAATATTTTAACCCGCCGTTCAAATGGCGGGTTAATTTTTATATGCCTAAACACAAAAAATTGTAAAAATAAAATCCACTATCGGACATTCATATATTCTAAAAAAAAATATATCGGTATAAATTATAAACAAATCGATGATTTTTAATCATCTATCTTCCTCTCAGTTACATGAATAAACCACCAAATATAGCGCACCCCTATAATTTCCAATACGTTATTCATCAAACATTTAATTCATACCATCAATTAATTACTTTTACATTTAATAAAATTAATAATATTTTTAAGAAAAACTAAAAACATTCGACAATCAAATAAGATATTCTTGCACCGATATACTTTTTTCTTTTCTGTTAAAGGACTCCGTTATGTTTAAAGGACAAAAAACATTGGCCGCACTGGCCGTATCTCTGCTGTTCACAGCACCTGTTTATGCGGCTGATGAAGGATCCGGTGAAATTCACTTTAAAGGTGAAGTTATTGAAGCACCGTGTGAAATACATCAGGATGATATTGATAAAGAGGTTGAACTCGGTCAGGTGACCACCAGCCACATTAATCAGTCACATCACAGCGATGCCGTTGCTGTCGACCTGCGCTTAGTCAACTGTGATCTGGAAAACTCCAGCAACGGTTCCGGTGGCAAGATTTCTAAAGTTGCAGTCACCTTTGATAGCTCAGCGAAAACCACCGGCGCAGATCCGATTCTCAACAACACCAGCACGGGTGAAGCCACCGGCGTCGGCGTACGTTTAATGAATAAAGATCAAAGCAATATCGTTTTAGGCACCGCTACTCCAGATATCGACCTGGCTCCGACCTCCAGCGAACAAACGCTGAATTTCTTTGCCTGGATGGAACAAATTGATCAGGCTACACCTGTAACGCCAGGCGCAGTTACGGCGAATGCAACCTACGTGCTGGATTATAAATAAGTATTACTTTGGCGGCGCTATCGCCGCCTTTCATAAAATATTTATCAGGTATGGACACCGTGAATATTTATCGACTCTCTTTTGTATCCTGCCTGGTCGTGGCGATGCCTTGCGCATTGGCGGTCGAATTCAACCTTAATGTTCTCGATAAATCAATGCGCGACCGCATTGATATTTCATTATTAAAGGAAAAAGGAGTCATTGCTCCCGGTGAGTATTTTGTTAGCGTTGCGGTAAATAATAACCAAATCAGTAACGGGCAAAAGATTAACTGGCACAAAAATGACGATAAAACCATTCCGTGCATCAATGATTTACTGGTCGATAAATTTGGCTTAAAACCTGAAGTCCGTCAGTCGTTACCATTGATAAATCAGTGCGTCGATTTTAGCTCCCGACCTGAAATGCTCTTCAATTTCGATCAAGCCAATCAGCAACTAAATATCACCATTCCGCAAGCCTGGCTGGCGTGGCACTCAGAAAACTGGACCCCACCCTCCACATGGAAAGAAGGTGTCGCCGGTGTCCTGATGGATTACAACTTGTTTGCCAGCAGCTACCGCCCACAGGATGGCAGCAGCAGCACTAATCTTAACGCCTATGGAACAGCCGGAATCAACACGGGGGCATGGCGCTTACGCAGTGATTATCAGTTGAATCAGACTGATAGCGATGATAACCATGAACAGTCAGGCGAAATATCACGTACCTATCTTTTTCGCCCGTTACCGCAATTAGGTTCAAAATTAACCCTCGGCGAAACGGATTTTAGTTCCAATATTTTCGACGGTTTTTCTTATACCGGCGCGGCACTGGCAAGTGACGATCGAATGTTGCCATGGGAACTACGCGGCTACGCCCCACAAATTAGCGGTATTGCACAGACCAATGCCACGGTGACGATCAGTCAATCAGGCCGCGTCATTTACCAGAAAAAAGTCCCACCAGGCCCATTTATCATTGACGACCTTAATCAGTCTGTTCAGGGCACACTGGATGTCAAAGTGACGGAAGAAGATGGTCGGGTGAACAATTTCCAGGTTTCGGCAGCATCGACGCCCTTCCTGACTCGTCAGGGACAGGTTCGCTATAAACTGGCCGCGGGTCAGCCACGGCCCTCCATGTCACATCAAACTGAAAATGAAACCTTTTTTAGCAATGAAGTTTCCTGGGGGATGCTGTCAAACACCTCGCTGTACGGCGGCCTGCTGCTTTCTGGTGATGACTACCATTCTGCCGCAATAGGTATCGGGCAAAATATGCTGTGGCTTGGCGCGCTGTCGTTTGATGTCACGTGGGCCAGTAGTCACTTTGATACTCAGCAGGACGAGCGGGGCTTAAGCTACCGTTTTAATTACAGCAAACAAGTGGATGCCACCAACAGCACGATTTCCCTCGCCGCTTATCGTTTCTCCGATCGTCATTTTCACAGCTACGCCAACTATCTTGATCACAAATACAACGACAGCGATGCGCAGGACGAAAAACAGACGATCAGCTTATCTGTGGGCCAACCGATTACCCCACTAAACCTCAATCTTTACGCCAACCTGCTACATCAAACCTGGTGGAATGCAGACGCCTCCACGACCGCCAACATCACAGCCGGTTTTAATGTTGATATTGGTGACTGGAGAGATATCTCTATTTCGACGTCATTCAATACAACCCATTACGAAGATAAAGATCGCGACAACCAGATTTACCTGTCGATTTCGCTCCCCTTCGGTAACGGTGGTCGGGTTGGCTATGACATGCAAAACAGTAGCCACAGCACCACACACCGCATGTCGTGGAACGATACGCTGGATGAACGTAATAGCTGGGGCATGTCTGCCGGACTGCAATCCGACCGTCCGGACAATGGAGCCCAGGTGAGCGGTAACTATCAGCATCTGAGTTCAGCGGGTGAGTGGGATATTTCTGGTACCTATGCCGCCAATGATTACAGTTCCGTCAGCAGCAGCTGGAGCGGTTCTTTCACCGCAACCCAATATGGTGCAGCGTTTCATCGCCGCAGCTCCACCAATGAACCACGCCTGATGGTCAGCACCGATGGCGTGGCAGATATTCCGGTTCAGGGCAATCTCGACTACACCAACCATTTTGGCATTGCGGTGGTGCCGGTGATTTCCAGTTACCAGCCTTCCACCGTGGCGGTGAACATGAATGACTTACCCGACGGAGTAACAGTTGCAGAAAACGTTATCAAAGAAACGTGGATTGAAGGCGCGATAGGTTACAAATCACTGGCTTCCCGTTCCGGTAAAGACGTTAACGTCATCATTCGCAACGCCAGCGGTCAGTTTCCTCCCCTCGGAGCGGATATCCGCCAGGATGACAGCGGCATTAGCGTGGGGATGGTTGGCGAGAAAGGACATGCCTGGTTAAGCGGAGTCGCTGAAAATCAAAAGTTTACCGTGGTCTGGGGTGATAGCCAGCATTGCTCGCTCCATCTTCCTGAACATATGGAAGACACCGCAAATCGCCTGATTTTACCTTGTCATTAATTAAGGAAATGAAAATGACATTTATGAAAGGACTACCCCTTTTGTTGTTGGTTGCCAGTCTGTGCAGCCACGCTGCACTACAACCCGATCGCACTCGTATTGTGTTTAACGCTAATGATAAAGCTACCAGTCTGCGGGTGGATAATCGTAGCGATAAACTCCCCTACCTCGCTTATTCCTGGCTCGAAAATGAAAAAGGGGAGAAAAGCGATGATCTTCTGGTCGCCCTGCCGCCGATACAACGTCTGGAACCGAAAGCAACAACGCAGGTACGGATAGTAAAGCAAGCCTCGACCACAAAATTACCGGGTGATCGCGAAACGCTATTTTTCTACAATATGCGTGAAATTCCTCCCGCCCCGGAAAAAAACAGCGACCATGCCGTTCTGCAAGTCGCCATTCAGAGTCGTATCAAGGTGTTCTGGCGACCGACTGCATTACGCAAGAAAGCAGGAGAAAAGGTCGAACTGCAGTTACAGGTCAGCCAGCAGGGCAACCAACTGACACTGAAAAATCCTACCGCGTATTATCTGACCATTGCCTACCTGGGACGAAATGAAAAAGGCGTTCTCCCCGGCTTCAAAACCGTGATGGTTGCGCCTTTTAGTACGGTCAACACAAACACCGGAAATTATAGCGGCAGCCAGTTTTATCTCGGTTATATGGATGATTACGGCGCGTTACGCATGACGACGCTCAACTGCAGCGGACAATGCCATTTACAAGCCGTGGAGGCGAAGAAATGAGTGCTGGCAAGGGAGTGTTGCTCGTCATCTGTCTGTTATTTCTGCCGTTGAAGTCTGCGCTTGCCCTGAACTGCTACTTTGGTTCATCCGGTGGCTCGGTAGAAAAATCAGAAGCGATTCAACCTTTTGCTGTACCAGGCAATGCCAAACTCGGCGATAAGATTTGGGAATCTGACGATATTAAAATTCCCGTCTATTGTGACAACAATACCAACGGCAATTTTGAAAGTGAGCATGTTTATGCCTGGGTAAACCCCTACCCGGGGGTGCAGGATCGCTATTATCAACTCGGCGTAACTTACAATGGCGTTGATTATGACGCCAACCAGGGAAAAAGCCGCATCGACACTAACAAGTGTATTGACAGTAAGAACATTGACATTTATACCCCTGAGCAGATTATCGCGATGGGATGGCAGAACAAAATTTGCTCGGGTGATCCCGCTAATATTCACATGTCACGTACCTTTCTCGCTCGCATGCGGTTATACGTCAAAATACGAGAAATGCCGCCGCATGATTATCAAAGTACGCTTAGCGACTATATCGTCGTGCAATTTGACGGTGCCGGTAGCGTTAACGAAGATCCTACTGCCCAAAACCTGAAATATCATATTACCGGTCTGGAAAACATTCGCGTGCTGGATTGCAGCGTCAATTTTTCCATTTCACCGGAAACACAGGTGATTGATTTTGGTAAATTTAATTTGCTGGATATTCGTCGCCACACAATGTCGAAAACATTCAGTATTAAGACGACAAAATCACAAAATGACCAATGCACCGACGGATTTAAAGTCAGTTCCTCCTTTTATACCGAAGAAACGTTGGTTGAAGAAGATAAAGCATTGTTGATTGGTAATGGTCTGAAGCTACGTTTGCTGGATGAAAACGCCTCGCCTTATACCTTCAATAAATATGCTGAATACGCCGATTTCACCAGCGACATGTTGGTCTACGAAAAAACCTATACGGCTGAACTTTCGTCCATTGCAGGTACCCCCATCGAGGCTGGGCCCTTCGATACAGTGGTGCTTTTTAAAATTAACTATAACTGATTTGCCATGATGCCCTTTGCAGCCGGAAAGGGCATCTCTTTCAGAAAATTGCTGATTTTCCCCTTTTCCTTGATTGCTGTTATTTTTTCCTGGCCCGGCTTTCTTTATGCTGTATCGATACACCAAAGAGAAAATAATGAGGGAGCGAAGGATGCCAGTTTTGCAGTGGGGAATGTTATGTGTGCTATCACTTCTCCTTTCTATTGGTTTCCTCGCGGTACATCTCCCGGCGGCGCTATTACTTGGGCCGATGATCGCCGGGATCATCTTCAGTATGCGCGGAATTACTCTGCAACTTCCCCGCTCCGCTTTTCTCGCCGCGCAGGCCATTCTTGGCTGCATGATTGCGCAAAACCTCACTGGTTCGATTCTCACCACGCTGGCCGCCAACTGGCCGATCGTGCTTGCTATTTTACTGGTGACGCTGCTTTCCAGCGCCATCGTGGGTTGGTTATTGGTGCGCTATAGCTCACTGCCTGGAAATACCGGTGCCTGGGGTTCTTCTCCAGGCGGCGCAGCGGCAATGGTCGCTATGGCGCAAGATTACGGCGCAGATATTCGCCTGGTGGCGTTTATGCAATATCTGCGAGTGCTGTTCGTCGCGGGGGCCGCTGTTCTGGTCACCCGCATGATGCTGGGTGATAACGCTGAAGCGGTTAACCAGCAAATCGTCTGGTTCCCGCCAGTGAGCATTAATCTCCTGCTTACGATTTTGCTCGCAGTCGTTGCCGGTACGGCGGGATGCATGCTGCGTCTTCCTTCCGGCACGATGCTCATCCCGATGCTGGCGGGCGCAGTGCTCCAGTCTGGTCAGCTCATCACCATCGAACTCCCGGAATGGCTGCTTGCGATGGCGTATATGGCAATTGGCTGGCGGATTGGTCTTGGTTTCGATAAACAAATCTTACTGCGGGCACTACGCCCGCTACCGCAAATCCTGCTGTCGATTTTTGCTCTGTTGGCTATTTGTGCGGGTATGGCGTGGGGGCTGACCCGGTTTATGCATATTGATTTTATGACTGCCTACCTCGCCACCAGCCCCGGCGGGCTTGATACCGTGGCGGTCATCGCCGCAGGGAGCAATGCCGATATGGCGCTTATTATGGCGATGCAAACCCTGCGCCTGTTCAGTATTTTGCTGACGGGACCTGCCATTGCACGGTTTATTTCAACCTATGCGCCGAAGCGGTCGGCTTAGTGCTGGCAGCCAGGGCACCAGTAAAACGGGCGAGATGACAGCGTGGTTTTCTCAATGATGCTGCCACAACGTTCGCACGGTTCGCCATCTCGATGAAAAACCTTAAAGCGAAACAGCGCCCCATGATGCTTATTCTCATCCACCTGCCCCCGCGTAGCGTAAGAAAATCGAGGAATCTCCAGTAACGCGTGTGCGAGTGCATCCAGTTGCGCCGCATTGAGATCTTTCGCTTTATGATTTCCAGTCAACCCAACCTGCCAGAGGATCTCCACCCGCAAATAATTGCCAAGTCCTGCCAGAAACGCCTGCTCGAGCAGTAATCCTGCAAACTGACGGTTACGAAAGCGCGGCGACAATACCCGTTCTTTCACCACCTCCGGCGTCAGATTCGGATCCAGCACATCGGGACCAACGCGTTGTAAAAACGGATGCGTGGTCAGTTGTTCCGGGGTCAACATCTCAATATCCGAGGCGCTATAAAGCAGAATGGTTTTGTCAGCCGTTTGCAGTTTTACCCGCAATACTCGCGTGGTCTGCGGCTCTTCGCCGGTATCAACCACGCGCCAGACGCCGTAAAGCTGATTATGGCTGTAGAGCGTTAATTCGTTGGAAAAATGAGTTAACAACGCCTTACCACGCGTTTCCACATGGGTAACGTGTTGACCGATAAGTTGTGATTGATAAGTTTTTAACTGCGGGAAGGCAAACCAGACATCAGTTAGTGGTTTGCCTTTGATCGCCGCCTCCAGGTTATCCGCTGCACGGCGGATCTCCGGGCCTTCAGGCATGGTGATATCCTTTTTTCATTCTTTATTAAGCGGGGTTATGCTGCGACAACAATCCCCTTTTTGGCAAATGTACCTCGTAATCGGCGGGCGAACGCCAGAGCGTGCTCGCCGTCGCCATGCAGGCAGACCGTTTGCGCCGCGACCGTTGCCCATTCGCCGGTGATACTTTTGACTCTGCCGTGTTGCACCATCTCCAGCGTTTGCGCCAGCGCCTGTTGTTCGTTTTCAATCAACGCGCCTGGCTGACTTCGCGGCACCAGCGAGCCGTCAGCCTGATAACCGCGATCGGCAAACACTTCCTCGCGCGTTGTCAGGCCATATTGCTTGCCTGCACGAATCAGCTCGCTTCCTGCCAGCCCAACGAGAATCAATGCCGGATCGCAAGCGTATACCGCTCTGGCGATGGCGTCTGCCAGTTGTGCTTCTTTCGCCGCCTGGTTGTACAACATGCCGTGCGGTTTGACATGACGCATTACGCCGCCTTGCGCACGGGCAATCGTTGCCAGCGCGCCAATTTGATACAGCGTCTGGGCGTAAACGGTTTCTGGCGGCAACTGCATGGCGCTGCGACCAAAATTTTCCCTGTCGGGAAAACTCGGGTGAGCGCCAATTGCAACACCATTTTTTATTGCTTCACGCACGCAAGCCTGCATGGTTTGCGCATCGCCTGCATGAAATCCACAGGCAATATTGGCAGAGGAAACCAGCGTTAATAGCTCTGCGTCGCTGGCGCAGCCTTCGCCCAGATCGGCGTTCAGGTCAATTTTCATTGTGCAGCCGCCACGCTAATTGTTCAAAATAACGTTGCTGATCTTGCCGCGCTTTCAGTGCCTCTTCCAGTGAACACTGGACAAAATGAATCGGCTGACCGAGCGGAATTTGCGCAAGATGGTACATATCAGCCTCAATGATGCAGGCAATACGCGGGTAACCACCGGTGGTCTGTGCGTCGTTCATCAACACAATCGGCTGCCCGTTATGTGGCACCTGCACCACGCCCGGTAACAAACCGTGAGATAACAGTTCGCGATCGGTGGTGCGTTTTAAAATTTGCCCCTGTAAGCGATAGCCCATGCGGTTACTTTGCGAGCTAAGCTGCCAGGGCGAACGCCAGAATGCATCCTGCGAGGCACGATCGAACTCATGATATTCCGGCCCCGGCAAGGCGCGAATGCGGTTGCCCCACAGCAGCTGTTTAACGCCCTGCGCTTCCATAAAATCACGCTTCGCTTTGCCAATCGGGAGTCGGTCACCATCCTTCAGTAAACGGCCTTCCAGCCCGCCAATCCCCACTTTGAGATCGGTGCTGCATGACCCCATTACCGGCGGAACATCAATACCACCCGCGACCGCCAGATAACTGCGCATCCCGTGCTGCGGGCGTTTAAGCGTTAAACGCTGGCCTGCTTTCATCGGCAATCGCCAGCCGGTCCAGACGGCATTATCATCCAGCCGCGCTTCGCAACCGGCACCCGTCAGAGCAAACCACCCATCAGTTTCGAACTCAACAGTTAACTGACCGAGCGTGATCTCCAGCGCGGGGGCATTGGCGTCATTACCCACCAGTAGGTTAGCAATGCGTAACGCGGGCATATCCAGTGCGCCGCAGTGGCTGATACCCGACTGGCGAAAACCGTGACGACCGCCATCCTGCACAGTGGTATACATGCCCGCACGAATAATCTTCAGCATACTCCCTCCTTCTGCGGTACAAAGCGCACGCTGTCTCCCGGACGTAATAAGATGGGTTCGTCACGCGCCGGATCAAACAGGCTGAGTGAGGTATGACCAATCAACTGCCAGCCACCCGGCGTTGCCAGCGGATAAACACCAGTCTGCGGCCCGCCGATCCCGACAGAACCTGCCGGAACGAGTAAGCGCGGTTCAGCGCGCCGTGGCGTGTGTAGTTGTTCCGGCAAACTCCCGAGATACGGGAAGCCCGGTTGAAAACCTAAAAACCAGACCACGTATTCCACGGAGGAGTGCAATTCAACAACCTGTTTTTCGCTCAACCCGCAATGCGCCGCGACCACCGCCAAATCCGGTCCGCCTGCACCACCGTAAACCACCGGAATTTCAATAAAGCGAGACTCAGGTTCCAGGGCCTCGCTCTCCTCCCACCAGCGTTGCAAACGCTCTATGGCATCCAGCGCCAGCGACTCAGGATTACGCAAAATCACCGTAATATTGTTCATGCCGGGAATGGCTTCAACCACATTCGGCATATCCACCAGACGCTGCGCCAGTCGCCAGATCCGTTTCTGGCTAGCCAGCGTCACCGGCGGTTCCAGTTCCAGCACTACCGCCGTTTCACCTATCAGATAACAACGCGCTCGTTGCACTTTCGATCCCTCTGATTATTCGTTATGCAGGATTAGGAATATCAATAAAGGTCACATCAAGATCGGTATTTTCATTCAGCCACTCGCTCAATGCGCGAATACCACCACGTTCAGTGGCATGGTGACCTGCAGCATAAAAATGCAATCCCTGCTCGCGGGCTGAATGAATGGTCTGTTCAGAAACTTCGCCAGTAATAAAAGCATCCACGCCAAAACGCGCGGCGCTATCGATAAAACTTTGCCCGCCGCCCGTGCACCAGGCGACGCGCTGGACCACCTCAGGTCCGGTATCGCCACACCATAACGGCTTACGTCCCAGACGCGCTTCAATCCAGGAGGCTAGTTCCAGTCCCGGCACAGGCATGGTCAGCTCTCCCCACGGCACCAACGGCTCAATTTCGCCCATGACCGTGATCCCCAGTAACGCCGCCAGCTGTGCGTTATTGCCCAGCTCAGGATGTGCGTCAAGCGGCAAATGCCAGCCATACAGGTTGATATCATTCGCCAGCAACGTTTTTAAACGGTTACGCTTCATTCCGCGAATGACCGGAGACTCTCCTTTCCAGAAGTAGCCATGATGCACAATGACCGCATCCGCGACCAGACGCACTGCCTCATCGAGCAAAGCCTGGCTGGCGGTGACACCGGTAACAATTTTTTGCACCGTCTCTTTGCCTTCCACCTGCAAACCATTCGGCGCGTAATCACTAATCGCCGCGCTGTTCAGTTTTTCGTTAATCAGTTGTTCCAGTTCGGTGTTTTTCATCTTCGCGCCTTCCGTATTCTGATAGCTACACCGTTAACATAGCGTTACCTCGCCTGTTCGTCGATAGCCAATCTTTTGACATATTAAGAAACAAACCCGACGCCAAAAGACGCAAATTGTTTATATCATCACGCTTCAGCTAATGTATATTTATGCAATCAGACAGCATATTGCATAAATAATCAGATCTGTATCAAAGTTTTAACTTTAAGGAAACACAAGCACGCCGCGCAACTATTACGTGACGTTGCCGTCAATTGTGGAATTATTATGAATAAACACGCATCACAACCGCGCGCTATTTACTATGTCGTTGCGCTGCAAATCTGGGAATATTTTAGCTTTTACGGCATGCGTGCCCTGCTGATTCTCTATCTCACCAATCAACTAAAATACAACGATACTCACGCCTACGAGTTATTTAGCGCCTACTGTTCGCTGGTGTATGTCACGCCAATCCTCGGTGGCTTTTTGGCGGATAAAGTTCTCGGCAATCGCATGGCGGTGATGCTGGGGGCGTTGTTGATGGCGATCGGTCATGTGGTGCTGGGTGCCAGTGAGATCCATCCGTCATTCCTCTATCTGTCCCTGGCGATTATCGTTTGTGGCTATGGTCTGTTTAAATCCAATGTCAGTTGCCTGCTCGGCGAGCTGTATGAGCCAACCGATCCGCGTCGTGATGGCGGTTTCTCGCTGATGTATGCAGCGGGTAACGTGGGGTCTATTATCGCACCTATCGCCTGTGGTTACGCCCAGGAAGAGTACAGCTGGGCGATGGGCTTTGGCCTGGCGGCGGTGGGTATGATCGCGGGTCTGGTCATTTTCTTATGTGGCAATCGTCATTTCACACATACCCGCGGCGTTAATAAAAAAGTACTGCGTGCAACAAACTTTCTCCTGCCTAACTGGGGATGGCTGCTGGTTCTGCTGGTGGCAACGCCTGCGCTGATTACCGTACTGTTCTGGAAAGAGTGGTCGGTATACGCCTTAATTGTCGCGACTATTATTGGCCTGGGTGTACTGGCAAAAATTTATCGCAAAGCAGAAAACCAGAAACAGCGTAAGGAGCTGGGGCTGATTGTGACGCTCACCTTCTTCAGTATGTTGTTCTGGGCCTTCGCACAACAGGGCGGCAGCTCGATTAGCCTTTATATCGACCGCTTCGTTAACCGCGATATGTTTGGTTATACCGTTCCGACTGCTATGTTCCAGTCGATTAATGCCTTCGCAGTTATGCTGTGCGGTGTGTTCCTGGCGTGGGTGGTTAAAGAAAGCGTCGCAGGTAATCGTACCGTGCGCATCTGGGGAAAATTTGCTCTTGGTCTCGGCCTGATGAGCGCCGGGTTCTGCATTCTGACCTTAAGCGCCCGCTGGTCCGCAATGTATGGTCACTCTTCTCTGCCACTGATGGTATTAGGCCTGGCGGTGATGGGCTTTGCGGAACTGTTTATCGACCCGGTTGCCATGTCGCAAATTACGCGCATTGAAATTCCGGGCGTGACCGGCGTATTAACCGGCATCTACATGCTGCTTTCTGGCGCGATCGCGAACTATCTGGCGGGCGTGATTGCCGATCAGACATCGCAGGCTTCGTTTGATGCTTCCGGGGCGATCAACTACTCCATCAATGCATATATTGAAGTATTTGATCAAATTACCTGGGGCGCACTGGCGTGTGTAGGACTGGTACTGATGATTTGGCTGTATCAGGCGCTGAAATTCAGAAACCGCGCGCTGGCGCTGGAGTCATAATAGGCCAGCACCATACCTGATAAAACGCTCGCTGCGTTTTATCAGGCTCCTTTCCTCGCTTCTTCGTACGCTGCCAGCGTTCGCAGCCTTGCCTCTTTGTGATCAACTATCGGTTGCGGATAATCCAGCTTCACACCTGCTTTCTGCGCCCACTTCCACGGCTCATGCACCGCTTTCCCTGGTACATCGCGCAGCTCCGGTAACCATCGACGAATAAACTCGCCCTCACGGTCAAATTTCTCGCCCTGAGTTATCGGATTGAAAATACGAAAATACGGCGCAGCATCAGTACCCGTAGAAGCCGCCCACTGCCAGCCACCGTTATTAGCTGCCAAATCACCATCAATCAGCTGCGACATGAAATATCGCTCGCCTTCGCGCCAGTCGATCAACAAATCTTTCACCAGAAAACTGGCTGTAATCATCCGTAGCCGGTTATGCATCCAGCCAGTGCTGTTAAGCTGACGCATAGCGGCATCAACAATCGGGTATCCCGTTTTGCCTTTCTGCCAGGCCTGTAAATGTGCGGGATTGCTTTGCCACTGCACACGATCCGTCCAGGCAATAAATGGACGATGTTTACACAACGAGGGGTAATACGTCATCAGATGACGGTAGAACTCGCGCCAGATCAGCTCACTAAGCCAGACACTACCGGCCCCACCGTCCAGCGCCTGCGGCTGTTCCGCCAACAAGCGATGCAAACACTGGCGAGGCGATAACCCGCCCGTTGCCAGGCTGGCGGACAAACGACTGGTGCCTTCCACTGCCGGAAAATCTCGTTGTTGCTCATATTCTCCGGCACCGTTCTGGCAAAACTGGCGTAATTGCGCAATCGCCGCTTTTTCTTCCACCGGGAAATGCGCAGTATCGAAAGACTGACGAGGATAATTCAGCGTAATGGATGGCGCGGGCTCTATCGATCCGCTACTACGAACTTTTGGCGCAGCGACACACTCCGGCATCCCTTCCCGCAGCCGTTTCAGCCAGGCATTCTTAAAAGGCGTAAAGACTTTGTACATCTCGTGATTACCGGTCATCACCGCGCCAGGCGGCAGGATCACGCTGTCATCAAATCCTTCACACACCACGTTACGCAGCGCTCTTTCAACTTCCACATCCCGCGCCCGCTCATTCACTTCATACTGATAGTTATAAAACAGGTGGGTAACGCTGTTTTCCGCGCACACCTGTTTAACTATTTCGACACTGGCGACAAAGTCATCCACTTCACGGAACAATAAAGGAATACCTTTTTCCGCAAGCGCTATTTGTAGCCCATTCAGTTGAGCATTGATAAGTTCAGCCTGACGCGGCGACATGTTATGCGTCGCCCACTGGCGTGGTGTAGCGATATATAACGCCAGCACGCGTGCAGACGAATTGCGGCAGGCGGCAGCCAGTGCGAGATTATCGTGCAGACGTAAATCCTGGCGAAACCAGACCAGATGGGTAATCATAAAACTCCTGAATGGCGCAAGTTAATCACACGCGGCCAAAGTTCGAAATAACGCTGCCCTGAAAGCCAGGCGTCAGGATAAAGCGCCATATAGTGTTTGATACGCATCAGCGGCGCAAGAAGTGGTTGCTCGCCACGGCGATAACTGTCGATAAGCGCCGCCAACTGCTGGCGTTCTGTGGAATCAATATGCGGGCGAAAATAACCCTGAACGTGCATCAAAACGTTGGTGTGATCGCGCGGGTTGGCGGGATGAGAAAGCAAAACAATTACGCGTTGGTAGTACTGGTTGTAAAAATCATCCAGATTTTGCCACTGGTGAATATCAGCCACGAACGGGCCAAGTTTGCGGTACTCCGGCTGAGAATGCGCCAGAAAGACGAGTTTATAGCGGCTGTGATAATCGAGAAGCGCCCCGCGCGTTAAGCCATGTTCTTTCAGTCGATGTAACTCATGAAGGGCGAAGATACGGATTAGGGTGCTGTCATCAAATCGTTGCTGATTCATTACTGCTCCTGAACGGTTTACAGGAGTAAGTGTAGACGTTGAGAAATGATATTTGTGAAGTTAATCCTGTTGTAGCAGGACAAATTTACGAAAGCCTGCTCCCCGCAAGGACTGACGTCAGGTAGTTTCTAACCATAGCTGCCCTTTCTATTCAAACGTGAAATCAATAAGCTCATCAGGGACATCGCAAACAATATGAAGACGGGTTTCTTCTCTGCCGTGACTCTTTTCACTAATTGCGTAACTGTCATGCTTGGGATTATTTAATTCTTTCAGCGGAAATTTTTCCTCGAAGGCTTTATTTAGCCGCCCCTGGTTTCCTTTTACAGCGAATAAATAATCACCTCCCTGTTTTTGTATCTTCTCTGCAATATCTTTCTGGC